>MDTB01122055.1_pt1 | contig 11676 bp, 7 predicted proteins | sample 811161 | NCBI WGS metagenome assembly MDTB01 (sample SAMN05326650, study PRJNA326480) | marine metagenome | isolation source: seawater | place: Mediterranean Sea | collected 2009
AGTAGTTGTAAGGGTGCCCTTCCAATCATCAGCACCAAAAACGAAGTCAAGGTTGTCCGAAGTCAAAGATGAGTCAAGAACGACTTGCCCGGTATCGATACGTCGCTGTACACCGACAGCCAAACCTACTGGGCCTGAAGCCGTATTGAATAGGTCTCCAGCTGCAACAACGTCAAAGACGCGTTGACCAAAGTCACTGTCGCTACTCGCACGACCAATCAGCCATTCATAGAGTTCTTTAGGATTTGTTAATTCGCCATTTGAATAGCCTTGGGTGCCATCACGCTCCCATGCACTGTTACCAAACGGGTTAAAGAAGTAGCAAGACCCTGCTCCGAAATCGCCTCCGGAAGCAGCGTACGAAGTATTACCGTCTCCAGGAACACCATTTACCAGATCACAGTTTGGACCACCGTAACCGTTCAAAGCCAGTTCCATATGAGTCGACAAAGTATCCTGCACCTGCGCAACCTGAGAGCTGTGATCACTTGCCGTGATATTCGCCGTTACCACCCATGGATTACCGGCAACTTCAACATCCCATTCCAAACCGATAGCAAGACGCTGGTCACTACGATTGACGTCAGTGAAGGTTTTCATCGGACGAATCGCTGTGCCATTTTGCTCTGCGGTATAGCCTTGCAGACGGGTCAGGTTCGCATAATTGATGGGCTCAATACCGCGTCGGAATGCATCTTCTACACTGCCTGGGTTAGCTGCAAACTGCACGTCACCATTGGCATCGATGTAGCTAGTGCCAGTAGGAATCGTCAATGCAGGCGCATTCGGGTTCAAAGAATTCAAGCGATTAAACTCAGAGCTATTCGAAGCGAATTCGAAGGTAGCCGTAAGCGTATCCGTCACATCATAGTGACCCGCGACAAACATATTCTGCAGCTTCTCAGCAGCCTGAATCGAGAAGAACGAGCCGTAGTCGTAGACACAGCGATTGGCAAAGTTACCAAGCGCACCGCCGTTGCCTCTGGTAAACGCCGCGGCGTCCTCACAGTTAACGTCCGCCTGACCGTAGCTTGAGCCATCGGCTGCCCGTGGCAGGTTGTTTAGCGATGTTTCATCATTCGCACCAACCTGTTGACCCGGATTAAGACCATGGGCCGCCCAAGTAATCGTCTGACCTGCAATAGGCAATAAACGTCCAGGTTGACCAGTTGAGGACAGGGTACTGCCGCCAAATCGCTCATAGTCATCGGCGACATTGATTTCCGCACGATCCATAGTCGACGCAGCGGCGATAATTCCACCGCGGTCGCCCTGTACGCCCCAAATCATGCTCAGTGTGCCCGTATCACCTTCGCCGGTATTTTGATCCGAAGTGTACTGGTATGTGAAGTCTAGACCTTCAAAATCACGCTTGGTGATGAAGTTAACAACACCCGCAACCGCATCAGAGCCATACAACGCTGAGGCACCATCCTTTACTACCTCAATTCGTTCAATCGCGATGGTTGGCACCAATGCGTTGATATTAGTCGACGCGTTACCACGGCCATTGTACCAAGATGGAACCTGGCGTCGGCCGTTTACTAGGGGCAACGTTGCACCATTACCTAGGTTGCGCAAGTTCATGCTCATACGGCCATCAGCGCCCTCGCCCTGAAAAGTCGCCGCACGTGTTTGCGAGCCTGAGTTCCAAGGCATCGATGCGATCACTTCCGCCGCGTCCGCAGCACCAATATCTTCAATGTCAGCTGAGGTCACTACCGAAAGCGGAGACGGCGAGTCAGCCGCGCTACGCTTCAGATAGGAACCCGTGACAACCACTTCTTCGATTGCTGCGTCCTCTTCCGCAGCAATTACCTGCGAACCAGGCGCAATTGCGAGCAATGCGCTCGCCAAAAGCATTTTGGATTTTCTCACTTTGTTCCCCTATTTCCGGATTGGTCCCTGGAACGGCTCCGCCCCATAACAATCTCGTTTAGCTTCTTTCCAATGGGACAGCGATTCCTCCACAAAACCGCCTACCCAACAGGTGATTAAATTTGCCGTAATCGGAAATTAACCCCCTCCACCACAACTTCTAACAATTGGCGTTCAGAGCGTCAACTGTTACTTAACAAAATATCTTTGGGGGACCGAAAAGCGACGATTTAAGTGTTACTTACTTACACAACGGGTACTTTTGGTGACAAATCTGCCAGAAAATACACAAAAATCTTTCAACCCTAATAAGACAAAATTCTGACTTAAACCACCCGCCTTAGATGAATCATGAACGTCCAATTTACAGCCAGACACGCTTATGCAGCCATCAAATGGCTACCGCCGTTGCTGCTAGGCGGTATTAGTTACCTATCCGTGGATCAGAGGCTTTTACAATTTGTCGAAGATATTGTGTAACGAATCGATAAATGCCAAAGGCTGATCTAGAAACACATGATGCTGGGCCTGAAAAATTTCCTCGTAGGGAAAATCTTGGGGAATCAACTCCTGCATATATTCCAGAGTGCGCCGTGAAAAAAGCTCGCTGTCTGCACCATAGATCACTCCAACCGGCACTGTGAGATCAGTGTAGTCCTCAGGTTGGCGCTCGACTTCGGTCAGTGTAGTGAGCAGATCCTCATCAAATTTCCACGCCCATCCGCCATCCACGCGCATCAATGAGTTACGAGCGATATACTGCAAAATGTATTCGTTTTCGCAGGGCTGCGGCGGTTGCAGGCGAAAACGCATTAACGCTGTCTCGCGATCCGGATAGACCTTGCCCTGCATGCCACCCATCATCGGTCGGTCGGGAATCGGATCGTCTGGATGACGAATGCCTGAATCGACTAAAACCAGACCACGAAACCGCTCGCGATAGATATTCGCAGCCTTCACAGCCATGTAACCGCCAAAGCTATGGGCGACAACTAAAGCATCGTCGGCAAAACCCGCATCGTCCAATACCGCAACAATTTCGTCAGCATAGGTCGCCGCGGAATATTTATACCGGTAATCAGAATCGCCCATACCCGTAAGATCCATCGCGGCGACCGCAAATTTATCGAGCAGCTGGGGCGCGATAAAGTCCCACCACCGCGAGTGGGCGTTCATACCGTGGATTAGTAAAAGGCCTGGCCTTCCCGGAGACGGATAAAGCCGATAGGCAACATCACACTCGTCAACCTCCACCATGCGACTCTCGGCTTCGGTATCCACCGCTCGCCAGAACCAATCCGGAATACTTGGTTGATTGCTTTCCCAACGCGCCATAATCCCCTCCTGTGACCCAACGACACAAAGGGTACTGTAAATTACCACCAGCGCAATGAGTGTATGCCAGCCCCCTCACGCCGTTGAACGCAAGGCGGCTCTAGTTAGGCTATTAAAGAGTACCGTATCTTTGTAGATGAAAATCTACGTTGCCAAATAAGGTGTCAATAATCGTTAAACGCTTGAAGTAATGGCCGATGTTGAGTTCTTCTGTCATACCCATGCCCCCGTGCAATTGCACAGCGCTCTGGCCGACAAATTTGCCGGACTTACCCACCTGAACCTTAAATGCGCTCACAGCTTTTTGCGCCTCCGCGCCATAGCCCTCGGCCATCCGCATCGCCGCCATGAACATAAGCGATTTGGACTGCTCATGCTCCATAAACATATCAACCATACGATGCTGTAAGACCTGAAACTTGCCAATAGCCTGGCCAAATTGTTCTCGTTGCTTACAGTATTCGACGGTGTCTTTATACAGGACTTCCATACATCCAACGGCTTCGGCGCCGACGGCCAATACCCCATCGTCTATGGCCTGCTGCAATATCGCCAAACCCTTGCCGGCCTCGCCCAGCAGGCTGTCAGCACCAACTTTGACGTTTTCGAAGGTAATCTCCGATGCACGAAATGCATCGACCGTGGGATAGTCTCGTCGGGAAATTCCCGCCGTCGCGGCGTCCATTACGAATAGCGAGATGCCATCTTCGTCACGCTGGTCGCCTGAGGTCCGAGCACTTACGACCAAAAAGTTTGCTTGGGGGCCGTTTAACACCACGGCCTTATACCCGTTGAGTACATAGCCATCGCCATCTGCTACGGCAGTGGTTGTAATATCCGCAAGATTAAATCGCGCTTGGGGCTCCACAAAGGCCAGTGCGCCGTGAACAGAGCCATCGATAATACCGGGCAAATACTGATTTTTTTGCGCCTCGCTGCCACCGTGCTTGAGCGCACCGCCGGCCAACACTACTGTTGCCAGAAAAGGTTCAATCAACAATCCACGCCCAAACTGCTCGGACATTAAAATGGTTTCAATAGCACCACCACCAAAACCGCCATCGGCCTCACTAAACGGCACACCTAACCAACCCAGTTCAGCGAATGTTTGCCAATTCGCTGTACTGAAGCCTTCTTCAGATTGCGCATTTTTCTGTCGCGCGTCGAAACCGTAATCGTTCTGCATAAAACGCGAGACACTTTCTTGTAACAGGGTTTGTTCTTCTGTGAAGGAAAAGTCCATCAACCTACCTCTTTTACCTACAAATTAGTTTAATCGCTCGGTCGCAATGTCTATTGATCTTGCGCCGGCAAACCAAGCGCTTCCTGCGCCAATGAATCACGAAGATCCAAGCCCAGTTCCGTCGCAATAGTGGGAGACAACATACGGCGCATGACCATGGTCATGTCCATTTCCCCCATTGGCCGAGTGTTATCGACCGGCCCTTCGTTATCAGCCAGTGCACTGTCTACGAAGGGCAACGCATAATACCCGAAAGCCGCAATTTGTAACTCGCTTAATTTGCCCCATAGCGCCTGCGCACGCAGCCGCACCATAGTCGGCGGCAATTTCGAGTCCGTTAGGGACCTTTGCTCCATACCCAGCAAAGCCAAAATTTCAATCGCCAACTCATCAGAATCGCGCAATAAGCCAAACTCTATATTGGGTTCGCTATGCAATCGATTTGTAAGTCCTTGCGCTTGCTGCATTAACGCAGCGCCATCCACTGATATAGACAGATCGCTCGCAGTCATACCGGATAAACGCTTTCGCAGTTCGCTTAAAGGGATTTTCAATTCACCCCATGGGGGGGCTAATGCATCTGTCATAACAATCTCGGCCATTGGCTGCCCGCTGGACAAGGCGGCTTTTGGGCTGCGCGCAATCCCATGCTGTTGTAAGGGCAAAAGTATGATGGACGACTGATGTTCCGGTGACTGGTTGTCTTCGGCGCGTGTGATGCACATCATCCACTGAGCGCGCATCCCTTCTATGACCCGAGTTTTCGTGCCGCGAATACTGATATGGCGAGCGGTTCTGGACATGCGTGTCATCACACCAAAGTCGTCTGGTACCGAGGCCTGCTCTGCCCAGCCCAAACACCAGTTTTCCTCGAATGTCGCGATGTCCGGTAGTAAGGCTAGCTGGGCAGTATCGCCATACTCAATCAATAGCGGCCCAACGTGAGCTGTGGCAAACGTCAACACGGAGGGGGTCTGATGCTTTAAACAAGCACTCAACCAAATATGCAATTGTTGGGGCGACCAATCACAACCCCCATACTGTTTGGGCCAATGGGGTACCGACCACCCTGCTTCCACAACGCTGCGATACCACTGCTTGCGCAGAGGCTCGGTATCACCTGCATTTAACCAGGCTCGCATGCGACGGCTGGGCTCAGCGATGTTGAGCCAGCTTTGTGCAATAAACTGTTCTACTTGATCGGCAAAGGCCTGTTCTGCTTCAGAAAGTTGGGACTGCATATTTCGCTCTTTACTCGGCCGCAAGAATCCGTGGGGCTTTTCAGCCGTAGCATAGGATCATAGAAAAATTCGGACGACATAGGCACCATGGGAGAGTTATTTATGAACACATGACCGGGGGCAATATGAGCTACTCCACTATTTTGTACGAGATTGAAGACAATATTTTAACAATCACTTTGAACAGGCCTGAGGCGCTCAATGCTTTTAATACCCCCATGCTGGAGGAACTGCTTGATGCCTGTGATCGAGCCGATGCCGATGACAACGTTAAAGCCATTATCGTTACCGGCGCTGGGCGCGCATTCTGCGCCGGCGCAGATCTATCAAGTGGCGGCAAAACATTTAATAGCGATGCCAGGGCTGACCGAAACAGCGGCATCAATCCGGATGGCGGCGGGCGCTTAACTTTACGCTTATACGAACTCAATAAGCCGATCATTGCGGCGATAAACGGTCCAGCCGTGGGCGTAGGGGTCACGATGACTCTGGCGATGGACATTCGGCTGGCGTCTACCCAAGCGAAATTCGGCTTTGTCTTTGCGCGGCGCGGTATCGTGCCAGAGGCATGCTCCAGCTACTTCCTGCCTCGGGTCGTGGGCATTAGTAAGGCCCTTGAATGGTGTTACTCGGGCAAAGTGTTTCCGGCCCAAGAAGCCATGGACGGTGGCTTGTTAAGAAGCCTCCATGATCCTGAGAATTTACTGGCCGAGGCTCGCGCCATCGCCGCCGAGATTCGCGACAACACCGCGCCCGTGTCCATTGCTATGGTGCGTCATATGATGTGGAAGATGTTAGGCGCGGACCATCCAATGGAAGCACACAAAATCGACTCACGCGGCGTCTACTATCGAGGACGCTCTGCGGATGCCAAGGAGGGCGTGGAATCCTTTCTAGAAAAACGCGACGCGAACTATCCATGCCAAGTGTCTGGCGATATGCCAGAGTTTTTCCCATGGTGGGAAGAGCGCAAATTTTCATAACGTCTACTAACTGAAGAACTAAGGAGCCGAGATGAGCACACCAGACATTCCGCAAAAAACCCCACTGCCGGTTGATGTTGAGGAAGGCCGTAAATATTTTTGGTGCTCTTGCGGTAAAAGTGATCGCCAACCATTCTGTGATGGTTCTCATCAGGGCACTGAATTCCTACCGCTGACCTATGTAGCTGAAACCACGCGAACCCTATACTTCTGCGCCTGCAAACATACTCGCGCCGCGCCATTATGCGACGGCAGTCATAACGCTCTGGATTAGTTTTCGTGCTGAAAAAGCTTTTTAGTAATGACGCGCGGGTCAGCAAAAAGTACCAGCGCCAATTTTCCGCAGGCGATTCAGAGCAACGCTTGCAGGTGTTGCGCGACATCAGTGATGCGATAGCCGCGAGTAAGCTCTCTGATATCGGCCCCGAGCTTAAACAATTGTTTAGCAGCTCAGTGGCCACAGAGCCGAATGCACAGGTGAAAATTGCCCTAATCCCATGGATCGCCAATGAGGATATATTGGTAACACTGTTGAGCGACGATGCGGCGGCGCAAGCCGCCGCGCACCGATTGGTGCAGCTGACGCCCGTTGATTCGCCACTAAACCAAAAACCTCGGGTCATGGCTGAGCGTTTTGCTACTGCATCTGCGGACCAAGTGCGAGCACTGGTACAAATAGCGATCACTCCCGAGCACATGGCAACCTTGGCAATACGCGCGCATATTGAGGACCAGGAATTTATTCTTAGCCAACCGCTATTGAACTCAGAACAAGGTTTAGTTGCCCTAGAAAAATCATCTCGCGGGCGTAACAAAACTTGTCACAAGCACGCGCGTGAGCGCTTAGATGCTCTAAAAAAGCGGCGCAAATCACTTGAGGACGCGCAACAGCGTCTCAAGGAATTAGACGCGACCATTGGCAAAATGCTGTCGCAGCATGATCAGGAACGACCTGATCTCGAAAGTCTAATCCGCAACAAAACCCATTTACGATTACTTGCAGAGAAACGCCAGAACGCCGCCGATGAGTTAGTGCAAGCCATACAAAAATTAGCCCATGCAGAATCCGCAAATGACACATTTGTCGTCCCTGCTACCCCTCTAGCGGGTTTTGATCTTTCTGTTCCAGACCCTAAAGACGATCAATACCAGATAGTGGTCGACGCCCTGAACCAGTTTTTTAGCGAAGCTGAAAAAAATGGTGCGGACTTCGAGCATGCAAATCGTGTGCTACAACAAACCAATGAAAATTGGCGCGCAGGGCCTAGTGAGTACTTACCCAGCGTTACTCAGCAGCAAACCTTTGATCGTCTATCCGCAAAATTAGATCGATATGCAACGAACTTGCATGACCTAAAGCGCTTACCCCTCGACCTGGCTGAGCTTCCGCAAGCGCTCACGACTGAAGAAATAACTGCAGCGACCGCCGAACTGGTCAAGCACAGACGACAATGGCTAAAGGCCAGCACACGGGCTATGCAAAAACTCAGTTGGTCCGACGACTTGCCACTACCCGAGAGCGTGCGTGCTATGCAGGCCGCATTGGATCGAGTAGGCGAGGAAGTTGCGCAATTAACAGAACAACAAACCCAAGCACGCACGAAGCTTAGAGAATTAGTTAGCAGCGCAAAGGCAGGCCTCGCCGAGGGCCAGCTTAAACAGGCTACGCAATATCTCGCACGGGCACGCAAATTACAGCGACTCGGATATCGTGACTGCGACACCGAGATCAAAACACTAAGTAGCGAATTGGGAGAAATGAGTGACTGGCAGAACTATGCCACCGAGCCCAAACGCCAAACTTTGCTTGAGAGCTTACAAGCTTTAGCAGAACAGCCACTGCCCGCACCAGAGCAGGCTGAGCGTCTCAAAGCACTGCGCCAACAATGGAACGATCTAGGACCACTGCGCCACAGTGATCGGGCGCTGCAAAAACGTTTCGACGCCATGGCCGAACAAGCCTTTGCGCCGTGCAAAACATACTTCGCAGAACAAAGCGAACGCCGCAAAACGAATTTGCAAAAACGCCAAGCGGTCTGCAAGCAGTTGGCAGAACTGGTCGAAGGAAGCGATTGGCAGCAAATTCCGCTACAAAAAATTGAGACCATTTCCCGCCAAGCAAGGGCCGAGTGGCAGAGTCACCATCCGTGCGAGCGACGCGGCCTAAAGCCGCTAGAAAAACGCTTTGAAGCGCTGCAAACCCAACTGCATGAGCACATCCGCCAAAGCAAGCGCGACAACCTTGAACGCAAACAGAAAATCATTGAAGACGCTAAAGCACTGATGGGTGTCGAGTCCAACAAAGAGGCCACACAGCGGGCCAAACAATTGCAACAGCACTGGCAACAAATCGGGCCGGCACCGAGGCAAGCCGAGCGCGGCGCCTGGGCAGCATTCCGACAAGCGTGCGACGCGGTATTCCAGCGCAGTGCTGCTGACTACCAAGCTAATCAAGAAGCGTTAGCAGAGCAGCACAAAGCATTGGAAGCGGCACTGGCTACGTTTGAACAAAATATCAGCGGCGCGGATCTAGCTAGCCTACGAGCGCAGTATCAGGTAATAGAAGACCAAGCGGCTGGGCTGAAACCGGCAGCGGCAGTGCGGAAGCGCATTAACGCCGCAAACCAAACGCTAAAAGATCTCGAGATTGCTGCGAAAAAGGCCGAAACCGGCCGACGTTTGGAGCAATGGCAGGCTTGGGATCTAAAAGTTAGCGCAGCAGAGCAAGCCGACGCTGTTATAGAACCACCACACTCGGTGTTCGCGGCGCGCTGCCAAGGCAAGGCTCGATCAGAAGATCTGCATCGCCTCACCCTCGAGGCTGAAATAGCTGCGGACATAGCGAGCCCGGTGGACGATCAACAAGCGCGAATGACATTACAAGTAGACCTAATAAACAAAGGCCTGAACAACCTGACATTAATCGATAATAAGGAACTTATTGAGCGCTGGTGCGCCAGCGGCCCGAAAGCTGCTAGTGATGATTCTCTGCGATCGCGCTTCTTCAATGCCTTGGCACAACGGCTGTGACGCTCCTTCGATAGTTAACCGATCGGCTCATGATCGTCCGCCACGGCGCCAGGTAAGGTGATGCAAATGCGGGCGCCACCGGCCTCACGATCGGCTATTACCAACTCGCCCTGATACAAGGCCACCAGCTCCGCAGCTACCGATAGGCCAATACCCTGACCCGGTGTTTGACTATCTGCACGCTGACCTCGCTTTAATACTTCAGTTCTTTTGTCCCCGGCAATACCTGGACCATCGTCTTCAATAACCACTCTGACCATGACCCGTTCAAGGGTTATGGTTTCCGCGGACACGGCAACCCAGCTGCGACTGAATTTGCAAGCGTTCTCTAATATATTGCCGAAAATTTCCATTAGGTCGCTACTGTCTCCGCGCAGATAGCCAGCGGCCTGCAGACGGGTAGAAATCTCGGTCTGGGGATAAGCGATGCGGAGCGCAGCTACCAGCCGTTCCAGCGTATCCTGCGCCGGAATCCGCGACCCCAAAGCTAACGGTGCTGCAAGAGTCGCTCTATTGAGTCGGTTCGCAACAACATCCTGCATACGTTGAACTTGATCCTGCAGCAATGGCGCTGACGGCTGCGGTTCTGTTAACGCGTTGCTGATGACAGATAACGGTGTTTTAAGACTGTGTGCCAGGTTATCTAGCGCCTGACTATAACGCCGGCGCTGGCTTTGTTCGTGAGTTACGAAGCGCTGTAGATTCACCGCCAGGTTTTGCAATTCTATCGGATAACCTTCGCTAAGCCGCTCGCGGCTACCGCGTTCTAACTCACCGACTTCTCTTTGCATGCGCAAGAGCGGCGTCAGCCCCCAGCGCAGCGCTAACGCCTGAACCAGTATAAACACCAGCGCGACACCACCCAGCCCGATTCCGAGATTCTGACGAAAATCTTGGATGGCACGACGGTAGCTCGCTTGATCCGCAACCGCGGTAAAAATCACACGCTCATTCTCGAGGCCCTCCCAAGTCACAGCATGGCTCAAACTGAAGCGTGGTGGCTGCAACTGCTGCAGGGATTGGGTAAAAACAAAGCCACTGCTAACCGAACTTGCGCGCCCGTCGCCTGCTATATCTGTTAGCAAAGCAGAACGAGAGCGCCAAAGCATTTCGCCTTGGTCATTGGTCACGAATGCATAAAGACCCGAATCCGGTTGCGCCAATCTTGGCTCTGCCAAATTATCCGAAAACTGCAACTGGCGGTCTTTCTCACTAGCAGAACCCATGAGCGCGTAGACAATCAGTTGCAATTGCTGTTGTGCGCCTCTGATAACACTACGACTGAATGTTTGATCCAGCACCCAGCCAGTAACACCCAAGAAAACGAGCAAAACCACACTGGCTGTTACAAGTAAACGGCGCTGAATAGAATCAGGTATCCAGCGCGTCATTGTGCGCTCCTGGGTTGAGCTGATAGCCACGACCGCGCACGGTCTTAATGAGCTTTAATGGTTCAAGCTTTCGCCTCAGTCGACCGACAAAAACCTCTATAACGTTGCTGTCGCGGTCAAAATCCTGAGCGTAGAGGTGCTCGGTCAATTCATTCTTGGAGACAATACGATCTGCATTGAGCATTAGGTGTTCGAGCACTCGGTACTCAAACGCGGTTAAGTCCATGGCCTTGTCGTTGATTGTGACCTGTTGACGCAATGTATCTAATTGCAGGGGACCGACCGCCAACAATGGCGACGCATAGCCTGCTGCACGCCGGATTAAGGCATTGAGTCGAGCAAGCAACTCGGGCATTTCAAACGGTTTTGCCAAGTAGTCATCGGCTCCCGCCTCTAAGCCCTGTACTTTGTCTTGCCAATGTCCGCGCGCCGTCAAAATTATAATGGGATAGGTCTTACGCTCCTTGCGCAGACGGCCGATGAGTTCAAGGCCATCTAGTTTCGGCAACCCAAGATCAATCACAGCCGCGTCGAACGCAAATTCCGAACCCAAGTACAGCCCCTCGGAGCCGTCA
>MDTB01087415.1_pt1 | contig 11675 bp, 12 predicted proteins | sample 811161 | NCBI WGS metagenome assembly MDTB01 (sample SAMN05326650, study PRJNA326480) | marine metagenome | isolation source: seawater | place: Mediterranean Sea | collected 2009
CTCCTCCTCTCGCTCCTCCTCTCGCGCCAAATAGGGATAACTGCACCGCTGCCATGACCGAACCCGATCACGTGAAGTTAGCTTACGCGACGCTACCTTTGTCATTAGCAACTGACTGAATGGCTTTTACAATATTGTGATAGCCAGTGCAGCGGCACAGATTGCCACCAAGACCTTGCCGTATTTGATCTGCGGTCAACGTTTCATTCTGCGCCACCAGATCAATCGCTTGCATGATCATTCCCGGTGTGCAGAATCCGCATTGCAGGCCGTGGTATTCGTGAAAAGCAGCCTGCATCGGGTGTAGATTATCGACCGTTCCGATACCCTCTATCGTTGTGATATCTGAGCCATCTGCTTGCACCGTCAACAAACTACAAGCCTTTACTGCGCGCCCGTTTAAATGAACGGTGCAGGCGCCACATTGTGAGGTATCACACCCAACATGCGTGCCTGTTAGACCTAGCTCACTACGCAAGGTCTCTACCAGCAAACTATGCGGCTCGACTTTGAGCTTGTGCGTTTCGCCGTTTACTTTCAGTTTCGTGCGCTTTAGTGCCATATCCCGGGCTGCCTTTTATTGCCTCAACCTCACATCGTTAGCTGACTGTGTTTACTTCCGTGTCTAGGTTTTTATTTGTTTCTGAATTGGTGTCTATCGCGGTTCCTTGATACCAACTGGCCAGATTTCTTAATAGGCCAGCACCATCGCTAATATAAGCACTCCAAACGCGATCGACCAAATAACCAGTTGGCCATCATTCTCACGCTTAACGGGCTTGTCCTTAGGCTGCTCTGTGTCTGCTGTCGCGCCATCTTGTTTTGTTTCTTGTTCTGCTGCCATTTGTGATGCTTGCTCACTTTGTCGGATTTCGGGGCTGGATTCCGCGTCGGCTATACGTTCGACCAAATTCGCAAAAAATTCGTTGGCTAATTTGCGCGTCGTGCCGTCTATCAGGCGACTGCCAACTTGCGCCAACTTGCCGCCAACTGTCGCTTGCAGGCGATACTTTAACAGTGTGCCTTGCGCCGCTTCGATCAAATCCACTTCAGCCTGGCCCTTGGCAAACCCCGCCACGCCTTTGCCTTCACCTGATAGGGTGTAGCGATTCGGCGGATCAATGTCCTGCAGGTCAATTTGCACTTCGAACGAGGCGGAGACCGGTCCGACTTTAGTCTGCACCGATGCAAGATAATGAGTGGCGTCAATGCGCCGCATACTTTTGCAGCCCGGGATGCTGGCCGCGAGCACATCCGGATTTTGCAATGCACTCCAAACCAGATCGCGCGGAGCAGCAATTTCGCATTGTCCATTTTGTTCCACTACATTCTCTGCTCTGACTGGCTCGCGACTGGCTCTTAGGCTTAACATATTGCGCGCTACAGGTTCGATCGCATGCAACCGAGAACCGTTTACGCCGAATATCCTCGCCCAGCACCAGCAAGGCTGCAACCATTTGTTGCGCGCTTGTTCAGCATATCGATTGGGAACCCATTGAAGTAGCGATTAGGTAGGAGGTCCGACCCAGCGATTTAAGCTACGAAGCCTAAGTTCTGTGCTAGACCGCATCCGGTTCGATCTGTAATTGCGGACCGACAAACGTGTCTTGATAAGTAAACTCACTCACCGGTTTACGCTTCAACTTAGTCAGCTGTTTCACCGGCTTACCCATTGGCAGCATAGCCGCGAACGCCCAACCTTCTGGCACTGAAAACAGCTCGTGCAACGCTGCCGCTTGACCGCCAACAAAAGTTGTTAAAGTGCCGCCCAAGCCTTCATTACGCGCAGCCAGAAGAATGTTCCACACAAAGGGGTACACCGAAGCACCAGATATGACACCGGCATATCTCGCGTCGTGATCAAAGGAGGCGACTACCGATAGGTCGACAAATACCATCAATATAACCGGAGCCTGGGTCAAGTTCTCAATCATTGAGGCCGGTGGCTGCGTTGCGGCAACCTCGGCATCAGTGACCTGGCTGGGATGCACGGTGTTAAAAGGCGCTTCACCAGCTTTGACCTGGGCAACATAGCGCTGCATGGTCGGTTCAATCAATTCGCCTAGTTTGCGGCGCATTGACGCGTCGCGTACCACGACAACTCGCCAGCCTTGGCGATTGCCACCGCTGGGTGCAAAACGGGCATTGTCTAAAATGCGATGGATCTGTGTGTCGCTTACCTTGTCCGGCAAAAAATCGCGCGCAGCAAAAGTGGTCCGCATGACCTCATATAAGTCCATTCTTTCAGTCCTCGTCTCCATACTTTTCTCCATGTCAACCGATTGGGCAAAGGGGAATCTGATGTCGCTCGCCTTTCACCGCCTCAAACGGCGCGTATGCTCGTTGGTAAAGAAATCTGGCACACTTACTGAAATTTACGAATCAGCGGCGGACTCGGTGCAAAGCCTTGCTTCCCGATAACAACGCCAGGCAGGCTTACAATCGCACTACACAGAACCACCAGATTATTTGTTAGATCACTTGCGCAAGCAGACCCGGTTCTAGATTAGGTTAACCTGATGTCTAAACACGCGAGCCAAATTATCTTATTCAACAAACCTTACAACGTGCTAAGCCAGTTTACAGATGACGCAAAGCGGCCGTGCCTGGCCGACTATATCCCAATCCCAGGTGTTTATGCGGCAGGCCGCTTGGATCTAGACAGTGAAGGCTTGTTAGTCCTTACTAACAATGGAGCGCTGCAGCACAAGATCAGTCATCCCGCCGCAAAACTCAGCAAGACCTATTGGGTGCAAGTCGAGGGCCAACCGACGAATCAAAGTCTTGCTCCACTAGGCCAGGGGTTAATGTTGAAAGACGGCCCCTGCGCACCAGTTAAGTGGCAGCTTGGCTTGCCGATTGATTCTGACCAGTTATGGCCACGCGACCCGCCGATACGAACGCGCCGCACCATCCCTACGAGTTGGCTCACCTTGACCCTGACCGAAGGTCGTAATCGCCAGGTCAGAAGAATGTGCGCAGCGCTCGGTTTCCCGGTATTGCGCTTGATTCGCTATCGAGTGGGGTCATGGACAGTGGATGGCATAGCCTGCGGCACTTGGCGGAACGCAAACGATTAATCTGAAGATTCAATTACTCCTCCGGCATACGTCCGGCGAAGGCAATCTCTGCAATGCTAAGTCGCGGGCTGGGTTGCTCGCGTTCGCGCAATGGCTCGGACAGTTGTTCCGCAGCGCCCTGGTGCCCGACTGCGATCATCGCCTGAATGCTATATGGCGCTCGCACTGCCAACGCCGCTTCCATATCAGCCAACATAAAGCCGCGCATTGCATGCGTGACTAACCCCTGATGCTGAGCTTGCAAAGCAAGGCTCATCCAGGCACTGCCAGTATCAAAGGCGTGCATGGGGGCATCCGCATCGTTGTGACTGTAAGTAGAGCGAGAGATAACGGCTATCAGCGCGCCTGCATTTTTAGCCCAAGCTCGATTCACATCCATCAGATTAGCCAGCATGGTCTCCCATACAGGCGTGTCACGATGCGCATAAACAAACCGCCAAGGCTGTGAATTAAAACAGGAAGGCGACCAGCGAGCTGCTTCGAACAACTGCTCTAAGTCTGATTGAGCCAGCGGAGCCGCGGTCATCGACCGCGGCGACCAGCGACGCCGAAACTGATCATTAGCATTAGCCTCTTGCAGACGTTGTGGAAGATCAGTCGCCGACATGCCTAACCCTTGAACTCTGCAACAACGGCGGCAATAGACTGCTTCGCGTCACCAAATAACATGCGCGTGTTATCGCCAAAGAACAGCGGATTGTCGACACCGGAGAAACCCGATGCCATGGATCGCTTCAGCACGAATACCGTTCGCGCCTGATCCACGTTAATAATCGGCATACCGTAAATTGGGCTGTTCTCGTCATTGCGGGCTGCGGGATTGACCACATCATTAGCGCCAATCACTACCGCTACATCGACGTTCTCAATACGCGGATTAATGTCTTCCATTTCTACCAACTGATCGTAGGGCACGTTTGCCTCTGCCAACAATACGTTCATGTGACCTGGCATACGCCCCGCTACCGGGTGAATCGCATAAGATACTTCAGCGCCATTACCTTCCAGCAACTCGCCGAGCTCGCGTACCACGTGTTGCGCCTGGGCTACAGCCATTCCGTAGCCTGGAACGAAGGCCACGGATTGCGCAGCTTCGAGAATAAGGAAGGCATCCTCGCTGTTGATCGGCTTAACCTCGCCCTCAACCTTAGTCGCCTGCTTCGCGGCACCGAAGCCGGAAAACAAGACATGCGCCAGAGACCGATTCATTGCCTTACACATAATGTTGGTAAGGATGATGCCTGCGGCACCGACCATAGAACCGGCAACAATCAAAATGTTGTTATTGATGGCAAATCCTGCAGCACAGGCAGCCAAGCCCGAATAACTGTTGAGTAGCGAGATCACCACCGGCATATCTGCACCGCCCACCGGCGCGACTGCCATCACACCAAACACCACGGACAGACCAATGACTGCGTAGAGATAAGGTGAATCCACCGCTGGATTCATACAAAACATCACCGAGGAATACAGCAGCGCCAGAACAATCACGGCATTGACAATACGCTGCGCACCGAAAGTCCAAGCGCCCGAGTTCATCACTTCAGAAAGCTTACCCCAAGCGAGAATACTGCCGCTAAAAGTCACGCCTCCAATGATGACGGAGAGCATAATCGTGATATCAGTGAAGGTTGTGTTGCCTAAGTTGTAGAGCGCAGCCCAGCCGACCAACAAACTCGCTATACCGCCAGAACCGTTAAACAACGCCACCATTTCCGGCATGGTGGTCATCGCCACGCGTTGCGCAGCAATTGCGCCGATAACTGCGCCCAGCGCTGCAGCGCCAACAATCCATTCGAAGGAAATGATCTCTGCACTAAATAAAGAGGCCGCGACCGCAATAAACATCGCCAGAGCAGAAAGGCCGTTGCCGCGTACTGCTGTCGCTGGAGAACCCAATTGCTTCAAGCCGAAAATAAACAGGGCAGCGGAGAGGACGTACCATAAGTTGATGCTTTCTAAACTCATTTTTTGTCCTCAGCTGATGGGCTATCTTTCTTCTTGAACATACTCAACATTCGGTTGGTAACCAGATAGCCACCGACCACGTTAATGCTCGCAAACATAACAGCGCCGGCACCGAGCACTGTTGCCAGTAACGGATTTTCAGCGCCAGCGGAGAGTAGTGCGCCAACAATGGTGATGCCGGAAATCGCATTTGCCCCTGACATTAACGGGGTATGCAAAGTGGCAGGGACTTTGGAGATCAACTCAAATCCCAAAAAAATAGACAACATTAAGACTAAGGAGAGAAATACGGCTTCCATGGGGCTATGCTCCGCTGTACACATTTTTGATGGTATCGTTGACGATGGCGCCGTCACGAGTAATAACGCACTGCGAGACGATATCGTCTTCCGGGTCTAACGCTAACGTTTTGTCCTCATCGTTCCAAAACTCTTGTAACAAGTTAAAGAGGTTATTGGAGTACATCTCGCTAGCGTTGCGCGCAACTTCGCCTGGCAAGTTACCCTGACCGACAATTTTGACGCCGTTAACGTCAACGACTTCGTTAAGCTTAGACCCTTCAACGTTGCCGCCGCTTTCCACCGCCATATCCACAATAACGCTACCAGGGCGCATAGACTCGACCATATCCTGGCTGACAATTTGCGGCGCACGGCGGCCAAACAGTTGGGCTGTGGTAATGACCACATCAGACTGACTAATCACCTGCTTTTGGCCCTGCCGCTGCAGTTCGAGCTGTGCAGGAGTCAATTCTTTCGCATAGCCTTGTTCGGTTTGGCCGGTGTCTCCGAGATCAATCTCAACGAACTTACCGCCCAGCGACTGCACCTGCTCCGCTACAACGGGACGGGTATCGAATGCTTCGACGCGTGCGCCTAGGCGCTTCGCGGTAGCGATAGCCTGCAGACCAGCAACGCCGGCCCCGATGACGAACACTCTAGCCGGCGCAATGGTGCCAGCAGGGGTCATCATCATGGGCATGATTTTGGGGCAATGAAACGCAGCTTGAACCACCGTTACATAGCCCGCCAAATTGGCCTGGCTCGACAGTGCATCCATCTTCTGAGCCCGCGTGCTTCGCGGGATCATTTCCATGGAAATCGCGGTGACCTGCTGTGCCGCCATCGCCTCGATCAAGCCTTTTTCATTGAAAGGGTCGAGAAAGCTAATGCAAACAGCACCCTTACGGAGGCTGGAAATTTCGTCCTGAGCCGGTTGCCTGACCGCTAGCAGCACTTCCGCCTGGCCAACCACATCGGCTCGAGCATCCGCTAGCTCGACACCGACTTCGGAATAATCTGCATCGCTGAAGCCCGCGGCACTACCCGCCTTTTTTTCCATCACGATGCTGAAGCCCAGCCCGATCAGTTTCTTTGCGTTGGCAGGAACCAGCGCTGTACGCACTTCTCCAGGCCAATATTCTTTTGCCACACCGATCTTCATAAGATCCTCCAGGTTAGGGCTGGGTCACAAGCTTGACGCTCACTGTATCTTGAGGTCAGCAAATTGGTGCGGCAGTGTAAGCACCGCCGGCACAAGCACAAGCGAACAGATGGAAAGCATTTAATTCTAACCGCGCAAACTTACGTTGTTCCGACCCCAAGCTAAGCTGCCTGCACAGAACTTCGTGAATGAGCGGTGCGTTCCCCATTTGGTAAAAGTTTTCACCCAAATTTAATCAGCAAACGCTTTACCGGTTTGCCGCTGCGCGAATGATTGCTTCTCTCTTCCCAAAGAGTCGTTCAAGCGTTGTGCAAGAGATGTCAAACGCGACGCCATCTGGCTTTCTTTTCCAGTTACACTAGCTTCGCTTATTTGGTCACCGAAGCATCCGCCGCCATGGCTGAGAGGCAGAGTTTGCTGCGTTACCGGTAGCAGGCTTGCGGAGGGAAGGATTGCAGAGAGAAGGATTGCAGAGAGAAGGATTGCAGAGGGATGGCAGCATTCGATATCGCGAGATCGCGCGCCAACCACCGGGTGTATAAAGTCCTGCAAAAACGCAACTAAGACGAAAGGGCCCAAGCAAAACGAGCAAACTTGATACGCGAGACAAAGAGCAATGCGATTTTGAGCGGGACAGACTGACCTAGAAAAGGCAACGAGAGCAGTCTACGAAGAAGTGCGAGGGGAGCATGGCAGATAAACCTGCAAACAGAACAATGACAAATCGAGCTGCACTTATTGCCGTCATTACCGCATTTATTGTTGGTCTCATTGGCTCACTAGCGGTGAGGCCGGTGGGCGGCGGTGCGAACGAATCTCAAGCCATTGCATCAACAAACTCAGGCGTGCCGATTAATTGGCGTCTGCCCATTGTGTTTCAAACCACCATGCCGGTACTCGGCGAAAACCCGATCTATCTTGCTGAAGCCATTCGTGTTGCAAGCGCCGGCAACATCCAGCTGACGTTGTTCGAACCTGGCGAAATCGTGCCTGCATTTTCAATTACCGATGCGGTACGGGACGGTAAGGTCAATGCTGGCTATACCTGGCTGGGTTACGACCAAGGCAAAATACCCGCCTCGCCCCTTATCTCGGCGGTGCCGTTTGGCATGGAACCCTGGGAGTACAGCGCCTGGTGGTTTCATGGCGATGGCAAAACACTGACCGAAGCCCTATATCGCCGCTATAACCTACATCCCATTTACTGCGGCATGACCGGCCCGGAAACGGCGGGCTGGTTTCGTGAGGAGATCACTGAATTAGAGGACGTACGCGGGCTAAAGATTCGTTTTGCGGGTTTAGGAGGCAAGGTGATTGAACGGCTTGGCGCCAGTGTGACCATGCTCCCCGGCGGTGAAATCTTCCAGGCATTAGAAAAAGGCGCAATTGACGCAACCGAGTTTGCTTTACCGATAGTGGACCAATCTCTGGGCTTCAGTCGCGTGGCCAAATATAACTACTATCCCGGCTGGCACCAGCCCTTTACCTCATCTCACCTGGTCATCAATCTGGCGATTTGGGAAACACTTTCAGCAAGCCAACAGGCGTTGTTCGATACTGCCTGCACCGCAGCCGTCACCCGCAACTTGGCCCAAGCCGAAGCCTTGCAAGGTGACGTGATCGCCGGCTTTGCTGGCAAAGGTGTTGAAGCTCGCAATCTCCCCGAGCCGCTGTTACGAGAACTGAACCGCGTCACCGAAGAAGTGCTCGAAGAAGAGGCTGCACGCGACGCAGACTTCGCAACCATACTGGCTTCACAAAGGGCTTTCCGCACGAGCTACGCGCATTGGAAAGCTCGCGCTTATCTACCCCGCGACTTTTAAACATTACCAGGACGCCTAAGCAAAAAGCGCGATGCAAGAACTGCCAGACACACCCTTCAGTAGGCGCATCGATCACCTTGTAGGAGTGATCGGCACAGGGTTGTCGTATATCTGGCTGCTGCTGCTCGGCGTTATTGTAGTGAACGTCATGTTGCGCTACGCCTTTGATCGCGGCTTTATCGAGCTGGAAGAAATCCAGTGGCACCTTTATAGCGTCGGCTTTCTATTCGGACTCAGCTATGCCTACCAGGCGGACACCCATATTCGCGTCGATGTCTTATACGAGTCGTTCTCACCGAGACTTAAAGGATGGATAGAGCTATATGGAATCGTGTTATTCCTGCTGCCGTTCATCTTTCTAATTCTGATATTTGGCGTGCCATTCGTGATTTCCTCATACCAGGTTAGCGAGATATCCGCTTCGCCGGGCGGCCTGCCGCTGCGCTGGCTCATCAAGGCTGCCTTACCGTTAGCCTTCGCGATGTTATTGTTGGCCGTGCTCTCTCGGCTAATCCGGGTCTGGAACTTACTATTTTTGTTGGATGAGGATGTCCTATTGGCCGCTAACCCACATCCAAAGGCAGGTGGTGACGGCAAAGCTGGCCCTGCAGCCAACCCGTTAAAAGCGACGCTAGAAAACCCAGCAGAGGATGTTAGAGGCAACCATGCCAGCTAACGAAGTCCTCGCTATCTTTATGTTCGTCAGCTTTATCCTGCTGGTATTCAGCGGTTTTCCTGTGGCTTGGTTACTCGGCGGCTTGGCGGTGTTGTTCAGTGCCTTTGCCATCGTCCTGGAAATCGACTTAGGGTTAAGCACGGGACTCGATTGGGCCTATACCTCGCTTACTGTGGATCGTATCTGGAATGTCATGGAAAACTGGGTCATGGTGGCGCTACCCATGTTTATTCTCATGGGCTTGTTGTTAGACCGGTCAGGCATTGCCAATCAGCTGATGACCAGCTTCGCACGCCTGTTTGGTGGTGTTCGCGGCGGGCTTGCCGTCACCGTAACGGTCATTGGACTGTTGCTAGCGGCTACCACCGGCATCATTGGTGCGTCTGTCGTCCTCCTCGCGCTACTCGGTCTGCCCGCCATGCTGCAACAAAACTATGACAAATCGTTAGCAGCGGGCACCGTCTGCGCCGTCGGCACCTTAGGCATTTTAATCCCACCCAGTATCATGCTCGTGCTAATGGCAGACCGCATGTCTATGAGCGTCGGCGACCTGTTTCTCGGCGCTGTTTTCCCTGGCGCGTTATTAGGCGGCCTGTATATCACCTACCTATTGATCGTGGGCTGGCTGCGTCCACAGGCCGCACCAGCAAGTCCTAACCAAGATTTCGATTGGCCAGCTGTACTCGATCTCTTCAAAGCCATTTTACCACCCGCTTTTTTGATCCTCGCGGTTCTCGGCAGCATTTTTGCCGGCATCGCTACGCCAACAGAAGCAGCCGGCGTTGGCGCTGCGGGCGCATTATTGTTGGCCATATTAAAACGTCAAATGAACCGTCAGGTCATGACGGAGGTGCTGCAGGAAACCACGCGAACCACTGCGTTCATCTTTGGGGTCCTGCTTGGTGCTACCGCATTTTCCTTGGTTCTTAGAGGCCTCGGTGGAGACGAGTTGATTGAACGCGCACTGCTCAGTCTGCCGTTTGGACCCACGGGCATCATCATCTGCATCCTGTTAGCCACCTTCATTCTGGGTTTCTTCCTAGATTGGATCGAACTCACTCTTATCGTTTTGCCATTGGTTGCACCCGTGGTCGCTAATCTGGGCTTTGATCCAGTCTGGTTTACCATCTTGTTCGCGGTTTGTTTGCAAACCAGTTTCCTTACTCCACCCGTTGGTTTTGCCATCTTCTATCTGAAGGGCGTCGCGCCAGCAGGAATTGATGTGGTCACCATTTACCGCGGTGTTCTGCCGTTTATCGTTTTGCAGCTCATCGGCATGCTGGTGATTTTTAACTTTGCCGGACTGGTAACCTGGCTCCCCGCGCAAGCTTATGGTTAGTGCGCAACACACTGTAGTGCCACCAGACAGGGTTCTTGAGGCTGGGTTTGGGGCGATAACTCGCTCACCGGACGTGATTAAAGACTGTGTTTTTTTGACGGTGACGCTTAGTTGTTGATGCCGCGCACACCGGCAAAACGCTCAGCCCGGCCTACTCTCAGCAAAGTTCGCGAAGCGTGCACTTGGCATGGCCTCCACCGACCAGAGTACAATTGAGCCTTTCTGAACGCTTCTATCAATAAGGATGTTATGACACGTCTAGCGGTACTAGCCTCGCATGAAGGCACCACGCTACAAGCGGTTATCGACGCCTGTGACTCCGGTCGCTTGGACGCGTCTGTCGCACTCGTAATCAGCAACAACAGTACCGCGGGAGCGCTGCGAAGAGCGTCTAATGTCGGCATATCTGCGCTCCACATCAGTCGGAAAACCCATGCATCGGAGTCTGCCGCTGACGCCACCATTGTCGCCGCACTGCACGACGCTGCAATCGATTGGGTGTTGCTGTTAGGTTATATGCGCAAGCTCGGTCCACTAACCAACGCGGCGTTTAGCCGTCGAATCATCAATACTCATCCTGCACTGCTGCCAAAATTTGGGGGCAAGGGGTTCTTTGGTAGACGGGTACATGAAGCCGTTTTATTGGCTGAGGAAAGCGAGACCGGGGCAACAATTCACCTGATCGATATGGAGTACGACACGGGGCCGATACTGGCTCAAGTGAAAGTACCCGTATTGGCTGAGGATACGCCAGAAACGCTCGAGCTAAAGGTAAAGGCTGCTGAGCAGCAGCTCCTTGTTGAGACACTTCAAAAACTCATTAGCAAAGGCGTCACTTTGTAAGTTACCGCCGGTAGCTTCCGCTGATCTTAAGAGACGGTGTCACCGACCAGACACCTGCATCAGAACACCGCCTGCACCACAAAAAGAACGGCGGATTGAAGTCTTTGTCTTGCGAGATAATTCGGCTAACCAAGCGCACCCCTTACTGTGCAGCAAGCGCCATTGCACCTTAGCATTAAGCCGTTAGCCGTTAGCCGCCAACTCGCGCAGCGCCGCTTCATGTAAACGAGGATCACCGCTGGCAATCACATCACCACCGAGACTCGGGTTACCACCTTGCCAATCAGTCACAACACCGCCGGCCCCCTCAACAATAGGAATCAGTGCTTGTATGTCATACGCCTGAAGGCCGGATTCCACCACTAAGTCAATAAATCCCATAGCGAGCAGACAATAGATATAGCAGTCACCGCCGAACTTGCGCAGCTTCACTCGGTTGAAGAGCCGATTGAACTGCTGCAATTTCGCTGCTGTGAACCACTCGGAACCTGTACTCCCTA
>MDTB01142638.1_pt1 | contig 11674 bp, 14 predicted proteins | sample 811161 | NCBI WGS metagenome assembly MDTB01 (sample SAMN05326650, study PRJNA326480) | marine metagenome | isolation source: seawater | place: Mediterranean Sea | collected 2009
AGTGCTTTCGGCTGGATACCTGATCCAAAAGATGATTTCGGTTTTTAATCGGCAAAGGCTTCTTTGACAAAAGATTCAGCAAGGGGCAATGCGGCTGGATTATGCTCACGCATTAGCGCAAGAACCTCATCTGCAAATTCTTTATCTTTTAACATTCCAGCTGTCTGGATGCCCAGTCTTAGCGCTTGGGGATTAGATGGGTTTACCTGCAGATAACGTTTTAAGACCGGTAGTTCTTTTTCTGGTGTTCTGTTAAGATGATAAGTCACAGCAAGCGACATAAGCGTGTTTGGACTGTCTGGATCTAATTTCTGACTGCGAAGCAAAAACTTTTCTGATTCATCAAACATCCACCATTTTCCGAACAACTGCCCTGCCTGATCGTAAAGCTGTTTATTTCTCGCCTTTTTGCAATTTGAAGTTATTTTGCTGACCAAAGGCAACGGGGGATCGCGAGGGATTTGCGTCGCAAAATAAAGAGTGTCCGCGCAGATGCGAAGAGCCTTTGCCTGCTCTAAGAAGTCTGCCTGATGTTTATTATCTGTTTGGCGCATAACCGCATTGATATGTTCCGCTGGAATTACCTCGCTCAACTTACCATCGCCAGAAGCTAAGACACCCAACAACCGACCATTTTCATCCACAACCGCACCACCGCTGTTTCCTGGCAAAGCTCGCGCATCAGTATGAATACGGGCCTGAGGTAGGGCGGCTGTATCAGGATAATATGCAAATTTTCCAGGCGTATAAATGCGAGGCCCATTCCGGCCTTGATCAAACGCCACCACATAAAGCTTTTCTGATTTCTGCTGGGTGAGTTCAATTTTAAAATTTAAATCTGGCTGGCTATCCTCTAGGCGAAGAAGGACCAGATCTGCTGGAAAATCATGCGGTAAGGATACAGCGGATTGAACTTTGCCCTCAGCATTGCGGACCAAAACTCGAAGATGGTCTTCAGCAACATGACGATTTGTGACAATCAAATCTGGTGAGATTTTAAAACCAGACGCAACCATATTTGGGGTTTTGACGCCAACAATTTTATCTGTCCATGCACATATTTTTGCCTCTACCTTGCAAACAGGCTTGGCGGCCATTCCGGCTCCATTGGGAGCGGAAAGAAAACACATGCCAAATAAGCAGAAGAGGAAGAGCGGCAAGGGCTGTGTAAATGTTTGCTTTAGCTGAGCTTTGATCACAACTTTACTTTCAGCACAGACCCAAGCTTTAAGCCCGCACACATGATTGCTAAAAAAAAGAACATCTCAGCCAGATTTAGAAACAGGCTAGACACGACAGGCCCTGGACATAGGCCTGCCATGCCCCAGCCAATTCCAAACAGCGCGCTTCCCATAATAAGAGGCATGTCAATATTGGTGGTCCTTGGAAGGTGAAACTGAGATGTGAACCAAGGCAGACCTTTGCGGGCGAAAAGGAAATAACCTGCAGCATTCACCGAGATTCCACCAGCCATGACAAAGGCAAGAGACGGATCCCACAAACCAAAAATATCCAAAAAGCCTGAAACCTTGGATGGATTAAGCATACCTGCTAAGGACAAACCCACGCCAAAAATAAACCCTGATAAAGCAGCTGTAATGACTGATCGCGGCATAAACCCACCTGCCTAACCAGCACAATGCCGGAACATGTAAACAGTAATTATAGCTGTAGTGATAAAGATAGCCACAGCAACAAATGAACGAGCAGACAGACGAGACAGACCGCAAATGCCATGCCCAGATGTGCAGCCTGATCCAATTGCGGTCCCCAAGCCAACAAGAAAGGCGGCAATGTAAAGTGTAGCCCCATTAGCTACCCGCTGGACAGGAATATCATACAGACCAGATTGAACCAAAAAAATTGGAGCTAGAATAGCCCCAGCAATAAATGCCAAACGCCAGTTTTTTGGTTCCGCCTTGCCTAATAGGCCACCAAGAATGCTACTCACGCCCATTACACGCCCATTGGCCAACATCAGGAGCAACGCGGCACCACCAATCAGCATACCGCCCAAAAGAGACAGAATAGGGGTAAATTCAGCCCAGTTAATTTGCATGACTCACCCTTTTAATCCAGACACCGGGACTTTCAAATAAATCTCACCGTTCTCTTCGCTTGGCGGCATATTGCCAGCACGCATATTCACCTGAATAGAGGGCATAATCAGACGGGGCATAGACAGGCTCGCATCACGTGCCTCGCGCATTGCAGCAAAATCATCTTCACTGATATTGCCTCCAATATGGATATTTTTTTGCCGCTGTTCCCCCACTGTTGTCTGCCACGCTACCTTTCGGCCGTCTGGCATATAGTCATGACACACAAACAGACGCGTTGTATCAGGCAAAGCAAGAATTTTATGAATTGAACGATACAATATCCGGGCATCGCCACCTGGAAAATCAGCGCGGGCCGTCCCGCCGTCAGGCATAAATAATGTATCCCCCACAAAAACTGCATCCCCAATAATGTGGGCCATACAGGCCGGAGTGTGACCTGGCGTGTGAATAGCCCGTCCAGAAAAGCAACCCAGTTGATAGCTGTCACTATCATCCAAAAGTCTATCAAATTGACTGCCATCACGCTCAAACTCAGTGCCGGCATTGAAAACCTTGCCAAAAATTTTCTGTACCTCTGTAATTTCTCTTGAAATCATCAGCTGGCCGCCAACCTTGTCCTGCAAATATGGAGCCGCAGATAAGTGGTCAGCATGAACATGCGTTTCAATATGCCAAACAACATCAAGGTCAAGTTTCTGAATATAAGCTAGAATCTGCTCAGCCAGGTCATAGCTAATTGCCCCTGACGCATAATCAAAATCAAGAACGGAATCAATTACAGCACTCTGTTTGCTATCCTGATCAAAGACCACATAGCTGATTGTATGACTGTTCGGGTCAAAAAAACCCTTTACCTGCGGAACTGACATTCTTATTTGCACGACCTATTTTGAAGCAATGTTTTAAAATATTACCGCGTCAAACCTAAGGAAACAAGACTGTATCTATCAAGACAGATGAACCAACCTTAAGTACAAGATATCTGCACTATGGACGCGTTTAAAGAGGACAGCTAGAGTAAACCCAGTGATTTTTTTTTAACATGGATTAAGCCAAGATGGCCTTCGCAAAGCCCAAAATACTGCCGCAAATAATGGTTGCCCCAAACGGGGCACGCCGCACAATAGCAGATCATCCGGCTATACCCGTTACAATCGAACAAATCGTTACCACAGCCGCGTCGTGTTATGAAGCAGGCGCAGGTGCGATGCATTTTCATGTTCGTGATAATGAACAGCAACATGTTCTTGACGCTGGCCTTTATAAAGAAGCCCTTACTGCGCTGGCTATCGCCGTCCCAGAAATGCATCTTCAAATTACAACTGAGAGTGTGGGACGGTACAGTCCTGGAGATATGCGCGCCCTCGCTTATAAGGTTATGCCACCAGGAATTTCAATTGGAATAATTGAAATGATCCCCGATGGTCAGCCGACCTTAGATGACATTAAGCTGTATAAAACCCTTTGTGAGGCTGGAACACGCATTCAACATATCTGCTATTTTCCAGATCATTTAGACATCGTGCGGCGAATTATCGACAAGGCAGGTCTGCCAGAAGATGATATCTGGTGTCTTTTTACAATAGGACATTATTCAGGACGGGTCAGTGAACCTGAACTGATAGAGCATTTTTTAGAGAAATTAAAAAGTCTGAAACTGTCTCCGGAATGGGCCATCTGCGCATTTGCCGAACAGGAACAAATCTGCCTTCAAAAGGCCGTGTCACTTGGAGGGAAAGTGCGTGTGGGATTTGAAAATTCGCTATTTATGCCAAATGGAACAATCGCTGAAAACAATACAGAACGAGTAACTGCGGCACGCACACTTTTTGAATCCAGAACTCAACAATTGAGTAAGTGAGCTGACAAAATTAATGATAGGCAAACTAATCATTTTATGCATAGGACTTGTGGCATTATGGGCTGGTGCCAACCGTATTGGCAGAGCTTTAGGCTTAAAATCTTTCATTAAAATAAAAGTGGAAAAACAGAAGGTTAAACCTTTTTTTTCAATAGCTGGATTTGAAATCACTCGCTTTGAAGCTATCGTGACAGTGCTTGTTGGTTTATATCTCTTGTGGGGATTAACTCAAATTCTCTAAACATGGTAGTGTAAATTAATTGGCACTAAAAAGGTTGTTTGGAAAACATGACACAATTTGATTGGCTGGAATGGGCAGTTGCGCTTTTGGGAATTGGTCTCTTTATTTTAGGAGGCCTTTTGATGCAAGTTCTGGGTGAAACTGAGCGACAAAAGCAATACGTCGACACTCACGCTCATCAGTTAAAACGATTAACGGGTTTGGTTCGTCATTTAGAAACTCAAAATAAAGAGCTTCTTGGACAAAAATCTCAAGATGAAGAAGTTGATGAAGATGAAAATGATAATGAAGAAAAAGATAGCGACCAAACCACTACCCTGGATGACTTGTTGAAAAAAACTGAGAAAAGTTAGTCACATAGAAACTAGGCTTTTCAGGTTACAGATACTCTCTTGAAAGCTTAAATTAGGAACTCAAATTATCTGGTTTTGAGTGCAGTCAAACGGGCGTTTGGGCCCACAATAACAAAAGATTGTCCTAAAAATGATTTCTCATATACGAAACAGAACCGTAAACGATCTCTTCATAAATATCAGCCATTTTCTTGATCATTTCATTATGCTGATTTTTGCGAAAGCCACTTATGATGCTGGCCGGCGTTTTGGTGTGAGCTATGAACAGATTATTGGCTATCGCACATTAGGGCTTGTTTTATTTGGAGCCTGCGCGCCAATTTCTGCCAGACTAGCAGACCGCTATTCGCGTTCACTGATGATGGTCGTGTACCATTTTGGGATAGGTGTGGCAGCTATCTTAACTTCCTTTGCACAATCGCTAATTGGGGTGATGATGGGCCTTGCCCTCATTGGGGTTTTTGCCTCTATTTATCATCCAGTTGGCATTGCCATATTACTAAAACAGAAAGAGAAGATCGCATTTCGTTTGGGCATAAACGGTGTCTTTGGCAATATGGGGGTGGCCTTTGCTCCTCTAATTATTGGCTTAATTCTATTATTTGATGATTGGCGCATGGGCTTTATGCTATCAGGCTTGTTCTGTTTGGGCTATGGCCTGATATTTGTCGCTAATTTGAAAACCCAGCATGATAGTCAACCGACACAATCAGCAAAAACAAACAAATATGGCTTTGTTGACGGATGGCACCGCGCTCTGCTTGCATTAGCTCTAATAACCTCGGCTGGTGGCTTTATCTTTGGAGGCATGACCTTCCTTGTTCCGCGATATTTTGAGCTTGAAATGCAAAACTTAACCACATCTGTTGCTATCACAGGTTTATTGGCCTCGATCGTGTATGCTATCGCCTCCTTCGCGCAAATTGGTGTGGGTTGGCTGATTGACAGAATATCCGCTAAGACAGTTCTGCTATGCATTGCGGTTGGACAAGTTGTCTTTGTTTTTCTGGCCGCGTCTTTTTCTGACCTGGCCCTGCTGTTTTTCATGATTATTGCCATGTCCTTTGTCTTTGGTCAGATCCCCATAACAGACGCTGTGATGTCGCGCTATGTACTTGACAGCTGGCGGGGCCGAATTCTGAGTATAAAATTCCTCTTAAACTTATGCATTGGCGCTTCTGTTCTACCACTTAGTAGCTTCATGCTGCAGACAGGTTATCAGATGTCAGATTTATTTTCCGTTATGAGTATGATTGCCTGTCTTATTTTTCTTTCTGGATTTATCCTCCCAAGCTTGCATAGAAACACAGCGTAATATCATGGTCTTAATTGCATGATGTTCTTAATAAACTGCCTTAGCTTTTTGGGTAAACATGCGCGTTTATGTTTGCCCATTGGCCTTTGCGTCGCACTTATTTTACCTGACCTTGGGGAACAGGTCAGGGATATGGTGCCGTTGGTGATCATAATTATATACGCATCAGCAATGATAAGACTGGATCTGGGCATTGCAATAAGGGGAGCTATTCGACCTCGTCGCATTCTCCAAAGTCTTGGCCTTAGCCTTGTGATCCTTATCCTGATTCCCTGTCTGTTTGTTTTCACCGCACGCAGTCTTGGACTTGCAGAAATGTTTATACCTGTTCTGGTCTGGTATGCTGTTGCTCCGCCTATTGCCTCAACAGTCTGGATGTGTCTTCTGCTTGGGTTCAGACCTGTTTTAGCAATGGAATTGGTTGCTATGACCAGCCTGATTGCCCCTTTATCCGGGCCATTTGTCAGCAGCCTGTTTTTATCTAATATCGTCTCAATTGATCCCATTGAACTGATAACACGTTTGGGATTGATGATTGTAATTGGTGGCGGACTTGCCTTGCTAGGACAACAGCTTATCAGCAGAAAAAAAATAGAAAAACATCATACTGTTTTTGACGGCATTTCAACTTGCGCGATGCTGATTTTTCTTATTCCTGTATTCAACGGTGTCAGCGAACAGATATCTATTTCGCCTGTCCTTGCTGGTCAGCTTCTGGGGTTGGCGGTCCTCATGAATTTTGGCAGTCAACTCTTCATAATGGTGCTTGCCATTTTTTTGCGCGCTAAGCAGGCAAAGGACACACTAAAAGTAATGGCTGTTATAGCTGGAAATCGAAATGTTGGCTTGTATTATGCGGCCCTTCCTTATGATCCAGTGATGGGCCTGTTCACGGCTATGTACCAGGTACCGCTCTATCTGACACCACTTTTCTTAGGTTTGTTGAACAGAACACAAAAAATAACCAAGAAATAATTTCACCAATACTCAACGAGTCTGTTGAGTGTATCGATTAATTTTGTTAATTCAACGACATTTTGATGAAATAGGAGAAATGGACATGTCCCAAGATATGAACTTAGAAAAAACTTTCCGCCTGTCTAAATTCCAAGTGGTTGAAGTCGACAGTTCTGTCCGCCCTGCTCGCGTAACTATTTTGTCATCTCATGAGAGTAAAGAAGATGCAACTGAGGCTTGGAAGGCATCTGCCATAGCCAAGATTGATTTCTACGACATTTCGCACAGCGTTCTTGAAATATAATCTTCAAGCAATTTCAAAACCGAAATTTCCATTAGGTCTATCAAAAGAACTCTATATTTTCTTGCTTTTGAGAGGCCAAAACCATTGATAACCTTCTTTTTAAGAGGATTTTTCGCTAGTTAAATTCAAGACAACATGCCAAATTTAATTTAAATGAAAATTTTTTAATGAATTTCTTTATATGTAGAAATCGGAGGTCAATATCATGAAACATACGATAATGGCAGTTGCCGTGACAACTTTGATGCTGGCAAACAGCTCAGCGTTCGCAGATTCCTTTAAAGTGGGATATATGACAACCTTATCCGGTTCTGCAGGCATTATTGGCAAGCAGATGCAGAATGGCGTTAATCTAGCGCTCGAGCATACCGGAGGCAAACTTGGCGGCCATGACGCGGAAGTAATTTTTGTTGATGACCAACGTAAGCCTGATGTCGCCAAGCAGTTAGCAAACCGTTTGATTAAACGCGACAAGGTTAATGTAGTTGCTGGCATCATTTGGTCGAATTTGTTGATGGCCATTCATAAGCAGGTCACGCGATCTGACATATTGCTAATTAGCTCAAATGCAGGCCCATCTCCGCTGGCCGGTGATAAATGTCATAAGAATTTTGTGTCCATGTCCTGGCAAAATGATCAGACATCTGAGGGCATGGGCAAATATATGCAGGATGCCGGCATAAAATCTGTCTATATGCTAGCCCCAAATTATCAGGCTGGTAAAGATATGCTAACTGGTTTCAAACGACATTTCAAAGGCGAGATTATTGGCGAAGTTTACACCAAACTTGGTCAAAGTGATTTTCAGGCCGAATTGTCTGCGTTGCGCTCAGCCAAACCAGAAGCCACGTTCATATTTCAACCTGGCGGCATGGCTGTGAACTTTGTGAAGCAGTGGAACCAAAGCAATATGGATTCGGTTAGCAAGCTTTATTCTGTGTTTGCTGTTGATGGGATTTCTCTGCCAGCGCTTAAAGAAACGGCCCTTGGTACAATCAATACACAGACCTGGTCTCCCGACCTTGATAATGACATGAACAAGAAATTTGTGGCCGACTACAAAGCAGCATATGGCGGTTACCCCTCATTCTACGCTGCGCAAGCTTATGATACGATGATGGCAATTGATCATGCTGTACGGACGTCTGGTAGCACAGAGACAGAAGCAATGCGATCTGTTTTAGCAAAAGGCAATATCCCAACAACACGTGGCCTTTTAGCGATGAATACAAATCAGTTCCCCGTACAAAATGTTTATCTGCGTGAAGTCATCCTGGATAATGAAGGTAATGCGACATTAAAAATCATTGGAACCGTTATGGAAAACCATGGCGATGTCTATGCCAAGGATTGCAAATTTTAGAGTAAACTCAACAAGGCAGGGCAGCCATGATCTGACTGCCATTCATCCGGTTTTCAAATTGTACGGCAGGCGACAAGTCGAATGACCATAACGCTATTATTGGAGCAAGTGTTCAATGGCATTCAGTCTGGTGTCACCCTATTTTTGGTGGCTGCTGGTCTGACGCTGATTCTGGGAATTATGGACTTGGTCTTTCTGGCCCATGGCGCGCAGGTGATGATTGGTGCATACGCTGCCACAGGATTTACCCTGCTGACGGGCAATTTCTATCTTGGTATTTTTTTGGCCATCCCATTAACCTTTGCTAGCGGATATCTGCTTGAATATCTGGTCATCAGACATTTATATAAACGCGACCATATGGAGCAGGTGCTAGCAACTTTCGGACTGATCCTGTTTTTCAATGAATTGATCCGCATTGGCTTTGGGCCTGCTGCTCTATTTTCTAATTTGCCGCCCTCTTTGTCGGGGTTTGTTTACATCCTGCCAGAAACACCATATCCGGTCTTTCGCCTTTTAGTTATTTTTATAGGGCTGGCATTGGCCATTGGCATTTATATTCTTGTCGCCAAGACCCGCATGGGCGCCATGGTCAGAGCAGGTGCGGCCAACCCGGATATGACTGCTGCGCTTGGTGTAAACATTCATATGCTGAGGCGGTTTATTTTTTCAGTTGGTGCGAGCCTAGCAGGCGTTGCGGGCATGATGCTTGCTCCTCTGACAGTTGTCGAACCAGGCATGGGAGAACCTCTGCTGATCTTGTCTCTCGTGGTCATTATTATTGGCGGCATCGGCTCTGTCCGTGGTGCCTTCATTGCCGCTGTTCTCGTTGGTCTTGCCGATACAATCGGCAGGGTGTTCCTGCCAGACATGCTGAGAGCGTTCATGTCTCAATCAGCCGCTGACGGGGCGGGGCCAGCTCTTGCCTCTATGATGATATATATCTTGATGGCCGTAATACTTGTGTTCAAGCCAACTGGCCTGTTCCCGCCGAAAGGTTAGGGTGATGCAAGCGCTTAAAAGAAGTCTGGAAATTTTAAAATCATCCCCTGCCTTGTTTATCCTGTTGCTAGGGTTTGGCTTATTTCCAATCTACACTAGCCTAGCTGACCTGCCATTTTGGAATGATGTTTCTATGCGTATAATGCTACTAGGCATGGCTGCATTAGGGCTGAACCTCGTTCTGGGATTTGGAGGAATGGTCTCATTTGGTCATGCTGCCTTTATAGGCATAGGGGCTTACAGTGTGGGTATCAGCCAGTTTTACGGTATTGATAATGGCTGGCTACATATTCTTTTTGCACTTCTGTTCTGCGCTGCTATTGGTCTTGTGATTGGCTTTCTCGCCCTCAGAACCAAGGGAATTTATTTTATCATGATAACCTTGGCCTTTGCTCAGATGCTATATTTTTTCTTTGTCAGTCTTGAGGTCTTTGGCGGTGATGATGGTATGGGTGTGGATCGTGCTTCATTTTTAATTATTGATTTATGGGATCCGCTTCGGCTTTATTACCTTATTTGGATAGCTCTTTTTGCTGTAAGCCTGCTTCTTCTGCTCATCATCAATTCTCGTTTTGGTGTAATCTTACAGGGAATTAAGGATAATGAATCACGCATTGAAGCAATGGGGCTGTCTGCTTTGCGTTTCAAAATCACGGCCTATGTAGTGTCTGCTGCTATCTGTGGACTTGCTGGTGCTTTATTTGCAAACTGGCAGGAATACGTCTCACCCGATATTATGCATTGGTCCCGTTCAGGCGAATTAATGATTGTCATTGTATTGGGAGGTCTTTCCTATATTGCCGGTCCACTAATCGGCGCAATTGTCTTTTTTCTGCTTGAAGAATTTCTACCTGAGTTGCTTTATTTCATCGCCCCTGATTACAGCGAAAACTGGATGATTATATTTGGACCGATGCTGATTGCTGTTGTCTTGTTCACAAAAGGTGGTCTGATGGCAATATTTCATCAAATAGACCTACGAATTACTCGGCGGCAAGACACCACATGACCAAAGTATCACTTGAACTCAAAGATATCAGCAAATCTTATGGGGCCTTGCGGGCAACACATAAGCTGTGTCTATCTGTAAACAAGGGTGAAATCCATGCGCTTATTGGACCGAATGGTGCAGGAAAAACAACCTTAATCAAACAGATATATGGATCCGAACAACCTGATTCTGGACAAATTCTCTTAGAGGGAGAACTTATAAATAATACTTCGCCCTCTGTAAGGGTGCGCAAGGGAATTGGCCGTTCCTTCCAGATCAGTAATGTTCTTCTGGGTTTCACAGTCCTGCAAAATGCACTTATCGCCGAGCTTGCCCGAAAGGGCAAAGTGTTTCGGTTTTTCTCACCAGCCTTCAGCGATCCCTCTCTTTTATCTGGCGCAAGCGATATTTTGGAAAAGGTTGGATTGCTTCACCAGTCTGAGAAACTTGCTGCTGAAATCTCTCACGGAGAACGCCGACTTCTTGAACTGGCACTGGCGATCGCAACAAAACCCACACTTCTATTACTGGATGAACCTTTGGCAGGGGCTGGGGCAGAAGAAAGCCGCCATATCACCTCAATTATAAAAGAGTTAAAGAGCCAGCATGCGACCTTACTGATTGAGCATGATATGGATGCAGTATTTCAATTGGCAGACCGTATAACAGTGCTGGTGGAAGGAAGAACCATCGCCAGTGGAACACCTGATGAAATCAGCAACAGCAGCGTCGTACGCAACGCCTATCTTGGCGATGGTGATTAACATGCTGATTTTGGATAAAGTGAATGCCGGGTATGGGGCAGCTCAGGTTCTGTTTGATTTATCTCTGCATATCAATGCTGGAGAATGTGTGTCTCTGATGGGTCGCAACGGCATGGGAAAGACGACAACTGTGCGGGTAATAATGGGTCAACTACCGCTGCAATCAGGCCAAATACAGAGGTTTGGCATTGCTGATGCTGTCATTGAAAGTTTTGAGATTGCTCGCCAAGGCATTGGACTGGTTCCAGAAGGACGCCAGATTTTTCCAAATTTATCTGTTAGTGAAAATCTGCACACATTCTACCAGCCTTCCCTATCCGATACACAAGATGAATGGACATTTGAGAGTGTAATTGAGCTATTCCCGCAGCTGAAAGAACGACTTGACCACGCAGGAGATCGTTTGTCTGGTGGCGAGCAGCAAATGCTGGCGATTGGGCGGGCTCTTATCACCAACCCG
>MDTB01112133.1_pt1 | contig 11673 bp, 8 predicted proteins | sample 811161 | NCBI WGS metagenome assembly MDTB01 (sample SAMN05326650, study PRJNA326480) | marine metagenome | isolation source: seawater | place: Mediterranean Sea | collected 2009
AGCAATTCGAATCGATAAATCGAAATCTTCAAAGTAGAGAAAATAGCGCTCATCAAAGCCATTAACAACTTTCAAAGTCCTAGTCTCAACAAGTAAAAAACATCCACTAAGCAGCATTTCTTTTTCGGCTGGTTTATCTTCTGGAAGATCTCGCATTTCATAAAAAGATAGCCTCTCAGAGAAAAGCTTCTTAAGAACTGCGAGGCCAAGGCCTCTTATCAGCAAAGTAAACAATGACGGGTAACTCTTGCAAAGATACTGCTTATTGCCATATCGGTCAGTTGCATTTGGGCTTAGCGCTTTGATTTGCTCATTCTCAGTCATTAGAGCAAGAGCTAGAAATAAAGCATCCTCCTCGAAGGTTACATCCGGGTTTAAAATTAAATGAAAGTCGCTATCGATCAATTGAAGAGATAAATTATGAGCTCGCCCATAACCAATATTGCCATGCCCAGATATTATACGAAGATTTACATTGATCTCCCCTAACCTTGTGTTTTCGAGACGATAAAGTTCAGACGTCGCCGCTGCTTCACTTGAATTATCGATAATAAAAATTGGGATTGCCGGTAATTCATAATAAGATCGGAGGTGTTTTATGGATGCAACAAGGGAGTCCATCAATGACTGTAGCTGGATTAAAGGTGAATCGTAACAAACCACACTGATAGAGAGCTTCATAGTCCACTCCGCCAATGACAACCTCGCAATAACTGATTCAATGGTAACGGAGACCGGTTACCTTAATTTGCAACACGAATTATTGGAAGGTCCTTCGTCATTACTCATCCTCTACTAATCGATCCCCGAAAGGAGTGGAAACTACCCTCATGCCCGTAGGTACGTCTTCCGGGTTTATGCGCCTTGGTTCGAACGCTGTTCCATCAACTTCAGAATCTGGGTTAGCTGCTCTCTGAAGTAAGGCCTCAAAAGGGTTTGTCGCGTTCTCTTGATCAACTTCTTCCTGAAGAAGAGATTCTGCATTACCTCCACTGCCAAGGATCGTACCTCGATTGGCACTCTCCAAAGGTTTTGCATTAGTAAGGACTAAACGAGCCATATCATCGGCCTCACAATCAACTCCCCGATCCATAAACTCAATACAGCTGAAATTATCTGGAAATTTGATCGTGACATCACCTGCACCGACATCAACAATCTGAAACCCTGGATGGGAAGGTATTGGTGTATTTGCGCCCTCAGCCATGCTTATGGAAATAATTTCGCCGAGCCGGTCCTCCACAACCACTAATGAACTCCCACCTATCCTTGTTGTTCCTACAAGCGTAAATTCTGGACCATTAATTACATTTCCCTCACGGTCTCTTCGGACCGCTCTCGAACGCTCCTCTGCAGAAGCTTCGAGATTGGTTTCAGTCTCCTCAAATAAGGAGAGAACTTGGGGTGACCCACTAGTTGGCCCAAACAACAACAATACAAACAACAGCGTTCGTTTAGTTGAGCTACCAATTTGATAAGTAATATCGTATGTACAACTCATTAATGGATCCAAAGTCACGCATAGCTCCTTATTTGGCTTTACTGACTACTTTTTGACGCATTCGGACCACAAAAAGTTCTCCCAGCATTTCAGAATAAAAGCTATTCTAATATGCGCTGAGAAAAATCATAATTCTAGTCAAAATTCAAATCATCCGGCAGATCAATACTCGCTTCATCGTCTTTACTTTCACCCTCTTCAAGTATCGATTTTAATGCCCGAATGTACGCGTTTTTTGCAGTTTGAAGAGCTGCTCCGTTCAATTGTACTCTTATCAGTTCGCTGTCAACAAACTGAATGGACTGGACCTGAGCCAATGCATCCTGAGACATTTCTTCCGTGTCATACTCCTTACCGTCTAATGTTAACTTAGGCACACAACCCTCCTTAATATAGAATTAAATTGTTTTACTAGTAGTCTTCTAGAGCGCTTCAGCCCATAAAATTTGCTTAGGAAGACACCTCGTCTTCAAGTCATAACTTTCCCTGACGAGCTCTCTTGCGTGTCTTCCCAGCATAACTCTTTTCTCTGAGTTTTCAAGTAACTCAACGACGTTCAAGGCAATTTCTTCGTAATCGAAAAAATCAACTAGCCTTCCCGTTTTGTTATCTTCAATAACCTCTTCCACCGGTGGAGTTCTGCTTCCCACAATGGCGCACCCTGACGCCATTGCTTCTAACAAGCTCCAACTCAGGACGAAAGGATAGGTGAGATAGACATGGACAGTCGAAACACACAGAATCTGTCTAAAGGCGGAATAATCAACCATACCAACAAACTTGATACGTTCATATTGTTGGTTATTCAATAAAGATCTTATTTCTTTCAAAAAAAGACTCTTCCACGAATGACCAGCAGGCGGCTCACCACCGTAACTAATACCTTCGCTTCCAACTATTAAAACTACGGCATCTTTTCGCTGTTTTAGGATTTTTGGCAGACTGCGCATAAAACTGTGAAATCCTCGATACGGCTCGAGTGATCTACCAACATATGTTATCACTTCGTCAGCGCTCCCGACTTGGTCTCCATCGGGCAAAGTTATTACTTGCTCATTTGTCGGTCTGATTAGATCAGTATCTATTCCATCATGTATCACAGAAATTTTGTGTCTGAAATGTTCGGGAAATGTGGATGCCTGCCAACTCGTTGGGCTTATTCCAGAATCGGCCTGCTCCGCATGTAAGAGAGAATTGATGTTCTTTAATTGGACTCTCGGTAAATTTAGTTCTTCGATAGAGTCAAATTCTTTGTCAAATCCCACGTCCGAACCAGAAGTATGATAATAAAACTCACAATAAACTTTAAGAACAGCATTTGGCCAAACCTCTTTCAAAAATAGGCTTTCACCCCAGCCTGGATGACTAATAATGACATCCGGATAGTAACCCTCTGCTTTTAGCTCCTTAGCTTTCAGAAAGCAATATGCGCCCCTTATTGCTTTCGTCTCAAAATCTACAACCATTGGGAAAATATCTTTGCCATTTCCTCTACCAAGCGAGTACTCAATAATCTTTACTCCATTCCATGAAGATTTAAGGCTACGTTGATTTAACGTTAATGCCGTTACTTCATGCTTTTTTCTTGCAAGTTCGGCAGCGAGATTTATGAATTGCCCCGGGAAATTCTGGTGAATGAAAAGAAATTTCATTAGAATTTATAGACTCCCATCTTGATAAGCCATGTGAGTGATCTTTTGGCCAGATGCTTAAACTCAGGGTTAATAGCATTAAGGATCTCTTTAACTGGTATCGGGTTCTCACTAGAATTGTTTATTAGCTCTGATACCATTTCCGGATTCGGCATAAGCTCGTGAACATAATTGACAAGAACTAATTCCCTATACGCATTTACCATGTCTATCGCTGATTTTTTATCGCTAGACATTAAGCTCAAGTGTGTATTAAGGTTCAAATTTTCTGTGGGGTAATGAGCAAAGGCAGCGGTCGGATCAAGCCTATTTGGTGAAAGTTGTCTTACTGCATCATTACCTTGACTCGTAAATTTTTTATTATGCTCTCTTAAATCACTCAACTCATCCCAGAAATCTTCATAAGATTTGATGATGTGGCACCAATCATATTGAGTTTTTATCTTTTGCCGTCCAGCAGCTCCCATAGAAAGTCTTAAGTTTTTATCTTCAACCAAACGGCTGAATGCGTCCGCCAAAGACTGGGTATTCACGCCTACGAAAGATGAACTAAATCCACAGTACATATCATAGGTATCAATTTCGAGGTCATGACGATAAGCCAAATCTCCCTCTAAACCTGGCTCAGGTGCAATCGTTGGAATGCGAAAGCCCTCTACGCCATCTTCCACCGTATCCTTATATCCATTCCAATCACTAACTACAACGGGCAAAGAAGCCGCCATCCCCTCCAACGGAACTATTCCAAAAGTCTCTTGGATATTGTCAGATAGCGAGCAAAATATATCCGCGGAACTCCAAGCTTTTTCTCTTTCTTCAGGTTGCCTCCCATCTAGATGTATAACCTTAACCGATGGACAAATTTCTCTAGCGGCTTCAGAGAAAGCCTGACTTATGTAGTCATTTGCAAACCAACCACATTCAATGAGAACCAGATCTTTTGAAGTATTTTTTGCCGCAAGTTCAAGAGCCTTGTACATCTGAAGAGGATGGGCTTTAGCATGAAATGACAGACGACCAACATATAAGAACACTATCGTGTCCTTTTGAATGTTTAGAGATTGACGAGAGGTATCTCGAATGTGATCACTGAATATAAAGTCATCTAAGTGGACGCCCAGAGGAATCACTGGCATCTGCGGTACCGTGAACCTTGTTGCTCCAATCTCTTTTCTTAGATATTCCTTATGGGCCTCAATCACATTTAGGACATGCCCTTTAACTGCAGTAGAGGGACAAATCAACCCATCCCATTCACGTGTCCGGGATACCAAAATATCGCCAATTGCATCCATGGCTCGAGCTGAAGCAGTCGTATGGGTAATCCCGCATAGACTCCATGCATTATCGCCGAAGTAACTCCGATGCCGAGCAAGTTGAGCTAACTCTGGCCCTGGGTAGTAAAGTAAAGATGCTTCCCTAAGCCTTCCATACTTCCTCTTACTAACTTGAAGGACTTTCTCTGAGCGCCCAAAGGAAAGCAAAAGCCTACTAAAATTTTCTACTTCGCCTTCATTTTCATTATAAACCCAAAGAGATTGTGCTGGCGCGGAATGTTTAAAGAATCCCCTTAAGAAAGACTCCCCCGCGGCATTTCTGCCCATCAGCCTCTCTCCTTTGGTAGAATAGGCTTCTGGGTGATAGTAAATACAGGCAGTCATAATTAACTTACCCCGTTTTCTTACTTTGCATTATAAGCCATGGCGTGGGCCCTGAGCGCCACTCCCAAGTCGCTAAAAGCTGATCTAGATGAGAAAATTCATCGAGCCATGCCGGCGGGTTTTCAATTTTCCTCATTCCATCGTCCTTAACCTCCAGGATTTCATGAGTACGATTAAATCGTTGCTTCAGAATATTTGTGACTCCAGGAACTAAGCACTCATGGGACTCGACCAATAAGTCAACATTTTCCAATGCAGGCGCTTTTACAGGATCCAGTAAATCAATTTCAGCTCCCTCAATATCACAAAATATCACCGTATCCTTCAGCAAGAAATCAGTCATATCTTCATGACGTAGCTCACCAAATATACTGATCCTATCTTGGACATCATTTTTATAGGCCAACTTTTCGCAAGCCTCTTGCGCTGACTTATTTGTATCGTATGCGAAGATTTTTGATTCCTTCATAAGGAGCGCAAGTCCTATCGCATAGTACCCTTCTGCACAGCCGACATTTATTATGCTCTTATAAGGTTTGTTTGAAATAGAAGTTATATGTGAATGGATTGGTTGCTCATAGGTTCCAAGAAGTTTTGCTACGTGACATCCTTCCGAGGACTCTGCTAAAAATTCCATCCCCTTAAACGGCCCCCTGTGAATCTTTGTTCCTTCCTTGCCAATCAGTGTATTTTGAATCAATACACTTCTCCACTTAGCCAATAACCTTAGGCCATCATTTAAGTTATTGATATCAATCTCAGGGAGATCTAATAAATTGTTTTTTAAGAGGCCATGTATTTTTTTTGTTAATTCCGAAGCCATTCCTCGATACCAATAAGAGGGTAATTAATTTTTAAGCGGCGTACTCAAACCTATCCTGACGGAAAGTGTTCTTGGGCACAAGCTCGTAGTTGGTTGTTGTCTATTTCAGTTTTAGCAGCAATTGCCCAAAGATCAAAGTATGGGGAACTTCTTCTTTTAGAAGCAACACGTTTAAATCCAGCTGTCCGAAAAGTTGCTATTAGAACTTTTTCCGTAAACCCACACTTATGAGCCATATATAAGTTGCCATTTTGCATTGATGCACGGTGACCGTAAAGTATATCTATCGGAGCAATTGGCCCTGCCGGAGAAACATACGCCGTGTCAGTAAGTTTATCTTGGGCCACAAGCTCACAAACGGACTGTATGTCGGGACATGTCAAAACCACCACTCCGTCTTTCTTTAGAACACGATAGAATTCACCGAGTGCGTCTCCGACCTCATGGGGATAGAGGTGTTCTATATTGTGACTAGAGAACACTGCGTCCACGCTTTCATCCTCGATAACACTCATATCGGTCATACTCCCCACGAAGTCGGGTTTGACTGATTCGTCGATGTCATACCTAACCTCAGCCCACGCACTAGAGTCAAACCCTCTCGTGGTAGAAGACTTTCGCTTTGGACCGCAACCAACGTGTAGGAATTTTTTCATTTAAACAATCTTATTTTAGAGACTCCGTATTTTACCATAAATTCTTATCTGTATTTAAAACTAATTAGAAACCTATCTTACGCGATAAAGTATCCTGTTAAGGTATTGTATCGTACAATTTAAGAAGACAAATTGAGAGCCAAAATCAGAGTAAAAAAAATTAAATCCAGGATTTATTACAAAGATCATGAAGACCAGCCAACTCGGTTCCTCAATTAAAAAGATCGCAGAATATCTGCAAGGAAATCAGCTTAAAGAAGCTGAAATGCTTCTTAATGCAATCGGTAAAAAATGGCCGGACTGCCTTGAAGCTCATAATTTAAGGGGCGTACTAAACTTTAAAAAGGGCGAATATCCAAGTGCTGTCCACGCATTTAATCAATATTTGTCAATCGATCCAAAAAACACTCTTGTGTTAAACAACTTAGCCGCCTCGTATGAGAAGAGTCAAAACCCCGAAAAGGCAAAGTCTACCCTAAGAGAGGCCATTAAACTCAATAAGCAGCATGTAAATTCTTACCTAAACCTCATGTCTATTGAGCTTAGTCAAAAGAATTTTAGCGCCGTAATAAAAATCTACGATAAGGTCCAGAAATTACGTTCTGGGGTAGCTTGTAATATTATCGCAGCGGCCGCCTTTAGAGGCGTAGGAAGGCCCCTCGATGCTAAAAAGCTTCTCAAAGCATATTTAAGCGCATACCAGAATGACATGGACGCACTAAACAACTTAGCAAATGTTGAGCGTGAATTGGGCAACCTGAAGGAGGCAAAGAAGGTCTTTGAAAGTTTAATCCTTAAGGACCCAGAATTTCTTGAAGCAAAACTAAATTTAGCCATAACGCTTGATGCACTTGACGAATTCAAAACCGCAGAAAAACTACTTCAGGCTGTAGCCGAAAAACAAAATTTACCAGTCGCAGAAGTTACTCTCTCTCAAATTTATTATCGGCGAGGCCATCATAAGACAGCGATCAAGAGACTCGAAACCCTTCTATCTAAAAAACAACTGGAAGGGGAAGTCAGTCATGAGCTTGGGACCCATCTCTATAAGCTGAAAGAATATAAATCAGCCATTACTCATCTCAACAAGGCGAGCCAGCACGGGTATGTCACTGATCAATATTGGAATGTAAAAGCTTTATGCGAAGAAGCGCTAGGGAATTATGAGGAAGCGGTTAATGTCCTAAGAAAATGTCTTCAGAAAAATCCTAAATCAAACGCGGCACTTAATAATTTGGGTAGAATATATATCACCCTCTGCGACCCGGAACGAGGTCTAGAATTTATCCGAAAGGCCTATTTGCAGCAACCAGACAGAAAAACTGCCTATTCTAATTTCCTGTTCAATCTACACTACGATCCAAAGATTCCTCCAGCGGATATCTATAATTACTCAGTGAAAGTAGGCTCAGCAATCTCAAGTAGGGCGGTTAAGAAGTACGGTTCATGGCCATGCATCGGTGTTAAGGACCCATTAACAATCGCCTTTTACTCTCCTGACTTTAATAAGCACCCAGTGGGTTTTCTGATTGAAGAGGTGCTAAGGGAATTAAAGGCCAGGTCAGTGAGACTAGTCGCAATCTCCGGTTCAAACAAGGATGATGATCAAACCCAGAAACTAAAAGCATTATTCAGTCAATGGATATGCGTCAAAGGAGTTGGGGCGGATGTAGCTGCGCAAAAAGTTTTCGTCTCAAACCCTCATGCTCTTGTAGACCTTGCAGGATATACAGACGGTGGATTACTGGAACTATTTGCCTATAAAAGCGCGCCGGTCCAGATCGAATGGATGGGCTACCTTTCAACTACCGGCCTTCCCGAAATGGACTACTTCCTCGCGGATGAGACGACCGCAAAAGATTCAAGTCACTTTTTCTCTGAGGAGGTAGTGCGATTGAAAGGCTGTCATTTGAATTACTGGATACCGGAATTTAGATCAGAAACGGGTCCGCCTCCCCTTCTGAGTAAGGGCTATGCCACCCTCGGATCTTTCAATAATATCTCAAAAATTAACGATAGCGTAATAGCGCTATGGTCAACGATTCTAAATAAAATAGACAATTCAATTTTAAAGATACAAGCCAAGCATACTGAGAAAGCATACATTAAAAATGTTCTTTTGAGAGAGTTCGAAGCATCGGGAGTGAATTCGGATAGGATCGATGTGTGTCCGCCGGTTTCAAGCACAGACTATCTGGGAAGCTATAGAACTGTAGATGTTTGTTTAGATACATTTCCATATACTGGTGGTAAAACAACGTTGGACAGTATTTTCATGGGGGTTCCAGTAGTCACATTAAATGGCGAATCACATTTTGCGAAAAACAGCGCCAGTATTTTAACTACAATTAGTCATCCAGAGTTAATTGCCAGTGATCAAGATGAATACGTACGGATCGTGGATGACCTCTGTAGTCACCCAGCTAAACTTTCTGATCTTAGAAAGAGCCTTAGAAATTCATACTTATCAAGTTTTTCAAGAAACCCCGCAATAATTTGCGATGCGCTCATACAAACAGTCAGAGGAAAGCTTGATTCGATCGCGAGCTCATTGGATATCCCTTAGAGCCATAACACTTCTATTCTCGCGCTTTGGGTCCAAAAACAACCATGTGTCATGAATGTGTTCCGAATTAGTTTTGACTTGAAAAATTCTGGTATCATTATTTCTAGCTTAATCAGTCTGCATTGCTTGCTTCTCGGAAATTAATATGAAGGTGACATCAAAAGAGGCACTTATTAGAGGGAGGAGAGCTCAGCAGAGCGGGCGACTAGACGTAGCAAAAAGAATTTATGCTGCAATCCTAGATTCGGACTCGAATAGCCCCGAAGCTAATCACGGGATGGGAGCCACACTTGTTTCAGGAGGAAGTCCCTCGAAGGCGCTTCCTTTTCTTAGGAAGGCCTTGGAGGCAAAACCAATCAAGGCGACCTATTGGACCGAGTACATCCAAACCTTAATTCAACTAGAGAAATATGACGAGGCGAGTTCGTGCATCACGGCGTTAATCAACCGCGGGGTCAAAAGACTCGAACTTCAGCAACTAAGGGAGAAGATCGCCAATCGGAAGGCCCTAATGAGTGAAGCTGCTTTCTCTAGAGGCGTCCCCGATGAAAAAGGTTTCAACCAGGATCCGCCCAGTCAAATAATTGGATCTGTCAATGAATTGTATAATCAACAGGAATACCAAAACGCTTTAGTTAAAGCAACGGATTATTTGGTCGACTATCCTTGCTCAGCCCTACTACAGAGAGTTAAGGGGCTCGCGCATATGGGTCTAAAAGAAATTGATATGGCCCTCGAGTGCTTTCGTGAGACACTAAAGCTTAATCCGGAATTTCCCGATGCGTACATCGACTTAGGTAACGCTCTGACATTACAAGGTAAGTCCGAGGAGGCTTTGGTCAGCTACAGTCAAGCTCTTAGGGTTAAGCCAGGTTTTGCACACGCTCATAATAATATTGGTTTAATTCTTACCCTAAGAAATGATACCTCTGGTGCTATCGAGAGTTTTAGACTCGCTATAGCTTCAGACCCCGAATTAATTCAGCCCTATGAAAATGTCTGCGACCTACTTAAAGGTAAGGTCTTTAAAGAGCAAAGCCCAAAACTCTTAGCTTTAGTTACCGCTTTACTGAAAAAAAACACCGCCGCCAAGGTTAAAGACTGGGCGCCCGCGGCAATCAGCCTTATAAAGTTGAGGCCATCAATGAAGAGCTTTTTGGAACGAGAAGCTCAGAATAGCAACGCTCTGCCACTAAAAGAAAAGATCTCGGCACTTACCGAAGATCCCGCGTTAGTCCTCTTGATGTCGAGATGTCCTATACAAGACATCGAGTTAGAGAATATGCTACGGCGACTGCGCTTACAGCTATTGTCTGCGGCTTCAAAGGCTGACTTTCCTCCGGTTTTTCTGGCCTTTACAACAGCACTCGCAAGACAGTGTTTCTATAACGAGTACCTTTATGGGGAAACTACAGAAGAGCGTAAAGAGCTCGCTCTCTTGGAAGATCGAATTGTGGGCAACTTCGCAAAAGGCACTCAACCCCGCGCACAGGAGATCTTGTGCGTGGCGAGCTATGGTGCGCTCTATAATTATGAGTGGGCCGGTTTACTGGTCCCCTCGACAACGATAGATGAAGTGTTCCGTCTTCAAATATTGGAGCCTCAACTGGAAAAAAAATTGGGGCGAGAAATAAAGTGTCTGGCAGAAACAAGTGACTCTGTTTCTTTAAGGGTCAAAGCTCAGTACGAGCAAAACCCTTATCCCCGATGGGATAATCTGGGACTAATTTCGAGTCCAAAGCCGATACGAGAGTTATTTGAGATTTTAGGAATCAGGTTTAAAAATACCGAGCCAATCACAAACACTTCACCAGAGATTCTTGTCGCGGGTTGTGGAACTGGACAGCATTCCATTACGGTATTGTCTCGTATCAAGGACAGCAAGGTCGTCGCCGTTGATCTCAGTTTGCCGAGCCTCGCGTTTGCAAAGCGAAAATCCGATGAACTAGGGCTAACAGATCTTGAATATATGCAGACAGATATACTCAACTTAAAGCGGCTGGGTAGGATGTTTGACATAATCGAGTGTTCCGGCGTCCTACACCACATGGACGACCCTACTGCCGGGTGGGCGGCACTTAAAGAGTGCCTTAAACCTGGCGGCGTAATGAAGATCGGTCTGTACAGTAAACTGGGAAGAGAGCACATAACCAAGATACGGGCTGAGATCGACGAGTTAGGGTACTCTCATGACGATCAACAAATGAGATCCTTTAGGGATTATATAACTAGGTCAGACAAGACTTGGCACAAGAAAATAATGAGTTCCTATGACTTCTATTCCATGAGCACACTTAGAGACCTCCTATTTCATGTCCAGGAGCATCAATTCACCCTTCCACAAATAAACAATAGCCTCAATCGATTAGGTCTAACATTTAGTGGTTTTGAAAACGCTCGTGCGATAAAGTCTTTCCAGTCTCAGTACAATGACCCAGGGGCGCGGTTTGATCTAGACAAGTGGAATGATTTCGAACACGAACATCCGGACACTTTTACCGGCATGTACCAGTTTTGGTGTCAGAAGCCTTAAGTAGAATCAACCCCACCCCATGTGTTTTTGATTTCTCCTGAGAGATACCCCACCACCCCCCGATACATAGGAAAGAGTCCCATATTCTATATACATACTAATCTGCTCAAACGATTCTAAAAAAAGAGGTTTCTGTACTTTAAGGCGCACTGTTATTACAAACGTACTATCCGAATCCCGTAAAAATCAATACAATATTTATGTCGATAAAACAGGTACTTCGTGCATGTTCGAGGCAGAGATTAAGAGTATTTAATGGAACTAACTATTGAGCAAGCGCT
>MDTB01121726.1_pt1 | contig 11671 bp, 11 predicted proteins | sample 811161 | NCBI WGS metagenome assembly MDTB01 (sample SAMN05326650, study PRJNA326480) | marine metagenome | isolation source: seawater | place: Mediterranean Sea | collected 2009
CTTTTTTTCTTTTACTTTGGTATCTTGTATTTTATTTATTTCAACATTAATATCATTTGTGATTGTATCCTTGATATTTTCAAAAAGGTCAGCACTACTACCTATATCGATACCTTGTCCTATTTGAATAGGTCGAGATTCATCTCCTTTATCAACACCTAAATTAGCTCCTATCCTATAACCAAACTCGGTATTTTTGTAATATCTGTCTTTTAATTTTTCATCTCTTGTTAAGGCTCCGGCCGCTTTACCCTCACTATTAACATTATTATCAGAGTCCACTATAACTTTGCTACTATCAAGATTTTGACCATACATAGCTGATAGTTGCATCGAGTTTGGTATTTTAGTTGTGAATGTTTGAGCTTTTGTTATGCTATCACTTTGCCACACAGGAAAATGAAACACACCGTGTGTTGTGATTTTTAAATTATCATCCACTTTACTTTTTTGCTCATCAGGTTTAAATGTGTCGGACCAATCAGGATAAAAAGTTACTTTTGTATCAATTATTCTAATTCTATTTGACTCAACTGTATCGGGTTCTATTTCTAAATTCCAAATAAAAACCTCATCCATCAAAATATTTAAGAATTGTTCTAGTCCGGCTTGTAAGGTAGCACCTTCAGAAAAATTAAAACATTCCTTTAAGACATCTATGTGAACTAAAATGTTTCTCAAATAACCACGCGTCTCTCTACCTTCAACCCCGAATTGATTAAATTTATCAGTTTGATTCACTATATTAGCTATCTTCATTAACTGTGTATCGTATTCTCCAGGATTGAACTGTCCTGGTAGGATAAATTTATTTGTATTTGTGGTTTCAAGAGCTCTATGATTAGTTATTTGAATCGATTCGAATTCGTCCACAGGGACGCCGTCCACAAGTATTCTATCCACCGAACGAAATTCAGTCATTATTTTACTAGTGTCTTCTGAAACTAAACTAAAAAACGGGGTGATTACATTATCTTCGAACCAACCCCATCGTACCCAAGCGTCATCAACGGATAATTCTATTAACTTTTTAGTTGTTTTACTCTTACTGATTCCAAATTTTTCATTTCCCACAATATATTCTCTATCTGTAACATAATCATATTTGGCTTGAGTGTTATATATAAAACTATTTGTATTGTATCTAAAAATATTAGGACCAGAAGTTTTTTCTACGTCATCACCTAAACCATCATCCGTATCTAAAGTTAATAAAAACTCATCAATTCCATTTACAAATATAGGTAATCCGAGAGCTCCATTATAAAAAACATTTTTTATATCTTCCTCATCATCCAAAATAGCTTGTAATTTTTCTATTTTTTTATCGATTGAATCCTTTTCTTTTATGTCATATAATTTTACTCTATCAACAGTTGAATCACTAGGGCTTGTCATATCAAGAATACTGATACCTGTGCTGATTATTGTCGTGGTACAATCAAAACCTCCGTCGTCTCTCGTTGTGTATTCGTAATTCTTGATTACTCCTTGCATAAAATCAGAATCACCTTGATTGTCATCAATTGCTTTTCTGTAATCTTTGAAACCATCAGGAGAAATCTCACCATCTTTTTTGATTATTGATTTTAAGTTTTGAAATTGTTTTTTATTATATACCCACCCCCATTCCAAACCTACAGTTTTTCCGTGAGCTAAGAAATGAGGAACTAATCTATCTAAATCTTCAAATGTCCAACAAACCCAGTTTATTGTGGCTTGTCTTAGAGCTCTTTGACCTCCTTTGAATTGTACTTCGATACTTTTTATTCCAGGTATAGGTCTTTTGTATTTATTAGGATTTCCTGCTCTCGGTCCATATACTTCATCGTAACCAACAGCCATTTTATTATCCTCGGTAAGTTCCCCTCCATTCATAATTACGGGTTTTTCGGTTCCTGAAACCATTTTAATGAAAGTTGATTTGACTGATAAATCACCTAAGGATAATGTATCTTTCGAACGAGGTGATGATGAGTCGTAAATTTGTTCACGACCTAGAACCTTCATTTTTTCGAATAATCTTTTTTGAATAGCTTTCGATATTGGTGTGAGATTAATCATTAGTAACCTCCAGATGAACCTCCAGAAGCTCCTCCTCCACTTGAAGAACCTCCGGTAGATGATGTTCCCGAAGAATTTAAATTTCTAAAATCTTCGAGTATTTTATCAACTTCACCAGGTATTCTGATTTGTGTGTCTTTGGGAATATTAATCACTCCTTTGAGTCCGTTCGCTTTCGAGATTATCCACCATAAATTAGGGTCACCATAATACTTGTTGGCTAAACTATCAAGTCTTTCACCGAATAAAGGATAGATAAATTGGTCACTATCAGATATAGGAATATTGGGATAGAATGTGGTTGTGTATACCTGTACACCTGACTTATCACGTTTTGTTTTTGTATCGCTATATCTTGACATTATTATTCTATCCCAAAGTTCTCAGGTTGTGAAACAGCCTCGTAAGTTTGTGTGTCTATAGGTTTATTAAATCTAAGAGGATATGATTCAGTTTGTGGATTTTCTGAAAAGGTCCCAACTCCCTCAGGAAAGTTTGTATCAACTAACCAAGGAAACTCGTAATGTTTTCCAACTTGATTAGGTAAATATTTACCTATGTAAGTGAATGATGTATTTACCTGAATGTATTTAGGTAATTTATAATCATCAATCTCCCAGGTTGTTCCATCATTTACTGTAAGTGTCGTTGCTCCTAAATAACCGGGAGTATTTTTAAACATATCACCGATTGTTAATTCACAAAAAGGAGCTACCATCCCCATTCCCATACTATTGTTTTTAGCATAACTAGGATAACACATTCCTACTAAATAATTTAATTTATCCCATAATACAACTAACTCTTGTCTCGATTTAGGATATACGTCAAAAGTAAAACTAATCTCTCTATCTGTACCTTGATAAACATAAGCTTTATCAGGTCTTCCTACATATCTTTCGGATGTATATTCAGGTGTAACTGTATCTGTTATTCCACTGAGTATGGCCCTAAATACAAGATACTTGTTATTTGTCACATCTTTAAATCTAAATGGAATAAAATCAGCATTATCTGATTTTGATAATTTATCAGAATCTAATCCTCCGTAAGGTATTAAATTGACATAATCCTTACCATTAGTCCTGTTGACTTTTTGTTGAAATCTAAATAAACTTTTTTTCTTTATACTATTACCATCTTCACGATAATCAACACGAAAAGATTCTAACCGTTTAAATTCATTTCCTTTATCTTTACTTAGTCCTAATAAACTACCTAATGAAAATTCAGGTTTGACGAATCTAGCATTACGTTTATCTGAACCGAAACCATCTGATTTTGATAAAGTATCACCGATGAACTTTTCTCTTATCAAATCGGAAGCTATAGGAATATCTGTGTGTCTTTTCGTATGAACAACAGGAACAGCATTTATTAAAGGTGATAAAGGATTATATATGTTGGCTCTCTGTCCTAAATCACCTCCGACATTTAAACTCTGTAGACCGATTTGTTTGACTGTAAATCCAGGTCTATCTAGTAAAAATTTACCTATACGAATAACATCATTAGCTGTCCTATCAACAAGTGTTCCTGCTCCTCCTCTAACTAGACCGATATCATTTGAGAAGAAACCTCCATCAGGTCCCCATTTATCACCTATATCTCTAATAATATAAGGTTGAGTTGAACCAAACTTATCATTACGTATACCTAGAGTTGAGTTTGTTTTTTTACCTTGAGCATATAAATTATCAAGAAAGTTATCTTCGTTATGTAGTCTTAATAACCTTGAATCCTCAGGATTGCTATTTATTTGAAATTTGTTTTTATCAGTAAACTCGATTGTTGTGTTACCTCTTGAGTCTTGAAAATTAGTTCGGGGTAAAGGATTCTGTGTGATGTCCGTGGATTTAGGTTTTCGTATCCTTGATAAATTTGATTTTAAATCAATAATGGCCATTATGATGTTCCTATGTCGGCTAATTTATTAACCTGTCTATCACTACTTGATATTAATTGTCTTAGAAGAGCATTTGTTTCACTCATATCAACATTCACACCTTCTCCAGGTATCGGCGCGATAACTTCAGGACCTGCTTCACCACCTCTGAATAATCCATCTCCCTCAATTATACCTCCAGTTTGAAATCCGGGAGCACTTATAGCACTAGCTAGAGTTCCGATACTTGCTCCAACACCTACACCTGCTAGTCCGTAACCTGCCATTCTAGCAAAACCAGCACCTCCTGTCAATCCTCCAATTAATAATCCTAGAGCACCTCCTAGAGCAGCTACTATTCCAACTGTAGCATTGAAAAATGAGTTTGATGCTGCCGCAGCTTCATTTTCTTTTCTTACTAATTTAGTTAACTCCTCAACAGATAATCCTATTGCTCCTGCTAAAGCTTCTCTTTGTAGAAAATTCATTTTATTAAATTCAGCTTCAGAACCCGCTAATCGTGTGACTTCCTGTAATAATCCTTCAGTATCACCGGCGAACGCTAATTGACGAGCTCTATCTGTATTAATATTTCTACCTAGTAAAACTTGTGCCTCTAATTGTTTCTCGATACTAGTTTCGAAATCTAAAAGTGACTCTGATATTTTAGATACTTCTGATAAACTTATACCTAATTTACGAGCTTGAGTAGCTGCTTCAAATATGTTTTGTCCTCCATCTTTAGAAAACTTAGCAAAAAATTCAGTATTTTGAGCTACATCCGACATTATATTTTTGATAGGTATCCCGGCTTGTTGAGCCATTTGTTTAGTGATTTTGATTTGTGACATTAATTGTTCATTTGTTAAATCACTTGTGGCTGCCATCAAACCTACTGATTTAGCTAAATCTTCAGTTGAGGTACCTGTAAATACAGAAAATAACTTCATACTACCCACTAATCGTAAAGATGAATCATTTATTGAACCAAACTCATTCGTGATTGCTTCCAATTCTTTACCAAAAAATATCTGTAGATTAAGACCTAGTGTTTGACTAAAATCTAAACCTAAATTTGTCATCGTGTCAAAAGCTTGTTTACCTGCGAATAAAATTCCGGCTCCTAGAGCGGCTCCGCCTGCTTTGGCTCCTCCTGAAAGACCGGCTTCTAAATTACTAGCTGCATCTTTACTTTTATCCTTTGATTGTTCTTGTATTGACTCTTTGAAAAACTTCTGATAATCGGACGATATATCATCAATGATTGAACCGAAAGTGTCTCCTATCAAAGGTATGTTTTTGACTATAGAACTAGCAGTATCACCTATCTTCTTAATATTTTTAGTATGAGCTTTTATTTGTTCCTCTATACCTTTTTTAGCTTCGTCATTGGCTTTCTTTGTGACTTTTTCTTTTTCTTTTACTGCTTGAGCTTCTTTACGAGCTTGTTCTGTAGCTTCTTTGTAAATTTGTAAATTTTCAGCATTTAATCTTCTTTGATTATCAAGGCTTTTTGTTAGGTCAGCAAATATCTTTTCAACTTCTTTAGCTGAAAAACCCATCTCTGATAATGCTTGTTTATTAGCTTGTACAAACTCTTTAGCTTCTTGTATATTACTTAATTTTGCCATTACATTCCTAGACTTGTGAGTAGAGCATCAACTTTCGGGTTATTTTTTCTATCTTTTTGAATCTGAATTAGTTTTTGGTCAATATCATCCATCTTTTTTTGTAATACAGGGTCTGTTTTGAGTTGTTTAAGGACTTTTGAAGCTTTTCTTTTAGCAAGAGCTTTCACGAGTTTTCCTAAAAACTCATTTAATACTGCTTCGTTTTTGTATGTGTATTTTCCAATTTTACCTGACATAATAGAACTCCTTGATAAGGGATTAGTTAATTATAAATATCAAAGTAGATAAAATTACTTTTTTCTAGGTAACCGAGGAATCGATTTTGATTTATTTGATTGTTTTTTTATTTCTTCAGCTTCGTCTTTGTATTGTTTTTGTAGACGTTTGAAGTAAAACAAACGTAAGTAAACTGGCATACTATATACTTCATTAAAAGTAAACCCGCCCTTACTATTGTATATTATTTGGAATATCTGGTCGTGTAGTTTAGGTTTATCTTTAGAGTGTAGGCCAAAGAAACTGAGCAGTCAATATGACTGCAACCTCCTTTTCCTTTCCGTCCGGTTGCGTCACTTTAACAACCATATCAATATCAGGAGAGTTGTCTTGAATGAATTTTCTTAAATTCAAACTATCAACAGCTAAAAGTTCATTGTCAACGAAATTATGGATATATCCTTTATCCGAATTACCATCAACTGAAAGTATTAAATGTTTTAATCGTGAAGTAATCTCGGTATTCATTTCAGGATGAATCTTCATTAAGGATTCCATAAACTGATTGATTTCTTTTTGAATCGTATCTGTCATTAAGGTGACTTTGACTTTAAGTTTTGACAACGGTAATTCATACTCAAGATGAGGAGAACCCTCGATAAATTTTGAAAAATCTATTTGTTTTTCATTAATTGTTGATAAGTCAATAGTAGTATTTTGTTCTTGACCATTATCATCAACGTAAATCATTTCATAATCTTTACCATATCCCAGAATTCTAGCTCCTAATATCAGAGCATTTTTATCACCTGTGAGTAATTCATTTATCTTGATATCTTTATTTATGATTAAAGATTCTAATAATTTATCAACCACTAGATTCTTAGCTATCAAATTAGGAGAAGTTAATATATCTTCTTCCTTAGCTGTCATATATTTCATCTCTACTTTACCTGAGCTCAGAGGACTATCTTTGGGATAAAAGTATCCTTTAGAAGGTAACTCCACTACTTCAGTAGGGAATTTAAAATCAGTCATATTGACTCCTTTTGAATTTAATTAATAACCTATTATAATTATAACCTTATGGTTCTAAATAACAATTTATTTTGATGGCATCAACTTTTCTTTGATAGGTTTCAAAACTGCATCAAATAAAATGTCATCGTATTTAGTTGGTGTAAGTTTAACAATCTTTTCGATTGCGTAGAATGCTACTAAAACATACTCCCAGTTTGCTGCTAACCATTCACTCATTTTTAACTCCTGTTTTTAGAATTGTAAGATTGCGTAATCGTACTTGAGTGTTAATGTAATCTCAGCTGGTTCACTTGTAGCGTAATCCATATCACCGAAATTAGCATTCTCAATATACGTACCTTTCAATGTCCACTCCTCGACGATATCTCCCACGGGACCTAATACATTAAATGTGATATCTTTTTTATAAAAATCTGAATATCCATCACGACCTGTTACTGATTCGTGACCTAAACGTATCCATTCCAACACTGCTTGTGAAGCAGAAGGAACTATAGGGTCATATAAAACAATGTCGATAGGTTGCCAAGCCGCTTTACCTTTGATGTATCGTTTAACATTTATATGGTCCAATACAATCTCCTCAAACTGAATCTGAGGTCTAGCCATTGTTCTAATCAAATATGCTGGGATACCTTCTATATACATAATGAACCTATTTTTTACTTTAGGTTCAAATGGTGTAAACATAATTTCTGAAGGGTCTAATGTAGCCATTTACAATCTCCTAATATAAAGTCTTTTCTTACTTGTAAATAAATATCACCTAAACTAATTTTCGTTAATTTATAAAACACAAAACCCTACGTTAAGTAGGGTTCTGCATCTATATTGTATTGTTTTGATATAAATCAAATTACTCTGGGAAAGCTGCTCCCGTAGGTTGTACAACAAAATCCAACACAATGAACTCAGCTGTTCTTGTGGGTTGAATGAATATTTGTCCTACTAATTGATTTCTATCAACAACATCTGGAGTGTTATTTGTATCGTCCATAACAACTCTGAAGGCACTAAGACCGCTATTTGATTGAACTTCCTCTAAGAAAGGATTCACAATATTCAAGAAACGATTTCTTGTAGCTTGTGTGTTCTGTTCAAATACCAAGAATCTTGATGTAGAAGCGATAAACTTACGAAGTCTAATTAATAATCTTCTTACATTGATTCTATCGAGAGCTGAAGGTTTAGATTGTAATGTTTTTTGACCAAACACAACAACACCTTGACCTGGGAAAGAAGCAATCGGATTGATTCTGTTTTCATACAAATCATCTCTTTCAGCATGAGTTAATCTTGTTTTAGCTTCCAATACAGTCGTGAGACCTCCTCTGTTTAGTCCTGCCGGAGCGAACCATTCGTGTGATACTTGGTCAGTAAAACTAATTACACCAGGTAATACAACTGAAGGTGGTACCCAAACTGGATTACTTGTATCTCTATCTGTGATTTTTATCCAAGGATAATAAACACCTGCATAGTTTGTATCAAGATTCTTAACTGTATTCTTAACTGTAGCTATACTATCACTCCAACCTGATGAATCCATTATGTAGAAAGCATCAGCTCTAGCTTCTGTTTTTGATATCGCATGATTAGTTACAGTTGAGTGTAATCCATGAATCACACCTGGTATAGCTAATAAGTTGATATCAAATTCATCAGGATTACTAACAGCGTTGATAGCTCTTTTGAAAGCTATCGAACCACTTGTAGTTGAACTTGATAAATCAAAACCCTGTGTGTTTGAACTAATGATATCGCCACCTGTTTTTATAGCTGTAGCTGGATTACTTCCGTCAAATCCATATTGGAAAGGAACCAAAAACTTTCTCTGTTGTATAGCAGAGTTTGTTAATGTTATTTTTTGTGAACCACTAGCGAAAGGTGATACATTTAGCTCAGAAGCATCAGCATTTCCTACTTGGTCTTCCAAACTCATACTCACGTTGTTACCTGAAGCTGCTGTATTTGGTATAGGAGCTAGATATTGTCTTGAAGTTTCTTTAGTGAAATCAAATCCGTAAAAACGTGTTGAATCGAATGTACCATTAGTATCTGTTTGACCTGAAGCTGTTATAGCTGCGGGAATATCAGAACCTCCTGGAGTAGGATTCTTGACCGCTCTGAATCCCATAGGGACTACAGTTTTAGGAAACTTAAATACACTATCTTTAGTCATATTTTTAAAGTCACCGACTCTAATGTATTTACTTAAGTTAGGATAGTCTCCGTAGTTTTCTAATTTACCATTTGAATCAATCTCTACCCATCTATCACCAATTCTCTTAGCAAAGAAGTTAGCTGATGTTGGGTCAAGTGTTAAGTTATCATATTGTTCTAAAATATTATCATCGTCTGTTCCACCTGGATTATGAACTCTAACTTGAATAGAAAATGTTCCATAATCAGAACCAGCTACGTCAGCAGCAGGTTTGACATTCAATACACCAAGTTTAAAACTTGTATTCATATCAGTACCATGACCACGTGTGTAGACTCTAAATAAGTCATAACGTCCTCCATTTGATATCTGAGATTGAATGTAAGGTGTTCTAGCAAACTGATAATCTTTGTTACCTGTCCAAGTAGTATCTGAAGCATCTCCACTTGTATCGAAAGTGGTTGTACCTCCTCTGAAATCAAAGCCACCATCTGTAACCTCAACCGAAGCTGAGTAATCTGTTAGTGTTCCGGGTAAGTCGTGACTTTTTTCTTTGAATAATTTATAGATATAAACGTTAGAAGCTGAACCCCCTGATTTTATTGATTGAGGGTCACTTGATATTACATCACCTATGTAGTTAACACTGCTCGTATCTAATGATAATGAGTATGTCCTAGCCGTTACATTACTACCTGATACTTGTAAACTAAATGAAGTACGAGTACCTGCTGCTGTAAGTTTGGTTTCGGTTAAATCACCTACACCACTTGAACCTAGTGAAGGGGCCAAAACAGCTATAGAAGATGTTACTCTTCCTAGAGTTGGACTTGAAGCTCCACTACATTGTAATTTAATCTCTACCGAGTCAACTTTATATCCACCGATTCCCAAAACTCTTACAACAGTTACGGTACCGGCACTTCTCAAATAATTTTCAACTGTATAAGGTACGTAAAATTTAGGATTTACTGGACCAAATAATTCTTCAAATTCTTGAAAGTTAGATACTTGTGTTGGTGTAAAAGCGGGACCTTTAGAAGTAGGTCCTATGATAGCAGCACCTATCTCGCCAATACCTTGAGGTAAGAAAGATAAGTCCCTTTCACGGGTAAATACTCCGGGCGAAACGATTCTTTCTGCCATTGTAATTCTCCTGATTAAGAGTTAATTTTTTGTATAAATAGTCTACTATAAATATAAGTCAAGTTTAGTAAAATAGACTATTTAGACAATTTTTTTACTGTGCTGGTGTAAATGTCCCTGTAGCAGGGTCTAATTGACCAGGTCCGTACTTTTCATTCAGTTTTTGTACCAATTCACGTTCTTCTTGTTGTGTTGATACATACTCTTGTTCAACTTCGGTTATTCTAGCTTCGAGAGCTTCCTGTTGTTGATTAAGTAGTATTTTTTGTACAGATAATTGTCCTAAAATAGTTTGTTTTTCTTGATAACCATTCTGAAGACTTTGTAAAGATTGCATCTCGTCATCAGTAAACTTAACCTCTTTAGTTTGAGGTGTTTCTGAAACTTTAGTTTCGTCAGCCATAACTATATTCTCCTATTTTATTTATAGTTTTATGTGATGATAAATATAATGATAAATTTGTAAAAAAAGTTTTTTTTATATTTCTATAACCTTATAAAGACGTTCAGTTGAATCAGAACCACTTAGTTCTGCTGCCTTCGCATTAGAAGCTGACAAAGCATTACTTCCACTGAACTCCCATAGTTGGTCAGCACTACCGCTAAGTTTAGCAACATATACATTTCTTGAAGCCCAACCTGGGTCAGTCATAGATTTTCCGTGTCTATCGACACTAGAGGTTGGAGCAGGTTTTAGTTGTTTAACTACTCGGTAAGGCATTTAATTTTCTCCGTTTAGTATAAATATAATCAAATATATAATTCTTTCAAGTGATTAACTTTTAATTTAGGTAACACTAGAGGTTTTACACCTGTCTTTTCATAAACATCAAGACAAAAAGAAGCATCCTCTGATACATTTTCAGTATATTTACCTATTTTGACTAACTTTTGTCTGAAATAAGGGTATTCCATTTGTTTCAATAAATCTGTCGATACTTTTGTAAATCCGAAACCACAATAATCAACTTCAAAAGGTTGTTTTTGTGATGTTATTTTACTTTTAGACCAGAAATTCATCTTTCCTTGTTTTTTAAAATCTTCTTCATTCCAATTAGCTATCATAGCCACATTACTTAAATCTTTTACGTACCATCCTGAACAAAATTGTGAATCATATTGTAATAATGTGTTGAGCTGTTGGTAATTAAAACTCTGGTCACTATCAATCCAAACAATATAATCAAAATTATCAATTAATTTATGAGGGTTACTGAAACCTCCCCCATCAGTACATAAATAATTACGAGCGTCGGCATGAGTTCGACCCACAACTGTAAAAATCTTACCGTCTAAATCACGACACCACTCTTGCAAGTTTAAAAATTGTGGCAATAACCTCCCACTTATTGTGTTGTAAATGGGAATACAAAAAGCATACTTCATAAAACCTCTTTTAAATAAATATCACTTATTTTCTAACTCTTCAATTCTTTTTATCAATTCTTGCACTGTTTTAGTCAAAACTGATACAAGACCAATTGTACTTATAGATTTTTCACCTTCTTTTCCATCTACAAGTTC
>MDTB01106175.1_pt1 | contig 11670 bp, 9 predicted proteins | sample 811161 | NCBI WGS metagenome assembly MDTB01 (sample SAMN05326650, study PRJNA326480) | marine metagenome | isolation source: seawater | place: Mediterranean Sea | collected 2009
TAAGGAAATATACTAGACGTTTTGGGTGGAAACATTTAATCATAATTTCCTCTGTGAAATATTTGTTTCTATGTTTCATTTTGGCATAAGCAATTTCAACCACTTTTTTTTATTCCTTTACAAAATGTTTATTCATATACTTTTGTAAATTAAAATATGTCAGTTCTTCTTTTTCTGTTATACCGAGCAATTTTTTCAAGTTCTCATCTGCCTCTATCTTTCTTCTATCATTTTTATTTTGTAAATCACTTTTTCTTATGTATTCTATTATATATCTTGTCGCTTCTGTCCTTGCTACTAGTTCTTGTTTATCTTTATTCATGAAATTTGCTAAATCTTCAGATATTTTTGACGGTTTTGCAAATCCAGAAGGTTTTCTATTATGATTTTTATTTTTTCTTTTCTCTATATCTTTATACTTCTTTTCAAAATCCTTTCTTAAATCTATATCTAATTTTTTTATTTGTTGTTGTAATGAATTTATTTGACCCTTTAATGTCCCTATTGTTGCTAAAACACCATCAAATTTTTCTTGATAATCTTCCATTACAAATGTTACTACATTATCTTTATATCAATTTAATATCAATTTAATATTAATTACCTTCAAACTCTACTGAGATTTTTTCTTTATTTTTTTCTATATTATGTTTTAGATTTGATTGTTTATTTTCATTACGCGTTTCACACATTAATTTACCACCACAACATCCAGTAACCTTAACTGCCTGCCATTCTCTATTTTCCTTAGGGTCATTTATCTTAGAAAATTCAAAATTAACATATTCTCCTTGAACAAGATATTTATATTGATTTAAATTAGTTATTAATGCACTATGGTGAATAAATACGTCCTCATCTTTTCTATTATCAGTCATTACCGTTAAAAACCCATAGCCTTGTTTATTATTAAACCATTTTACGATACCAACATTTTCACTTCCTCCGTTGTTTGAACTCATTATAATAATGTTATACCATTCTTACTTTAAATTGTTTTGTTACAACTTATATTATTTAATAATAAATTTATTAAACTTGAATAATCAGGAGTATCTGTATACTTTAATTTATTACATTTTTTTATAAATAAAATAATTATATTATTAGATATACTTTTTATTATTTTCTCTTTATATTTTTTTATATTATTTATGTGATCCATTTTATCTATTTGTATTAATGAATTCCAAGGTAATTTACCGTAATATATATATAATAACACATAACCTATTGATTCTAAATCATCCCTTTTACTCGGCATACTTCCATTATGTGCGTGTAAACTTACAAAATTTGCGGTTCCAACTATTAAATTTTCTTTTTTAACAAAATTTTTCTTTGTTTCATCATATAATTTAGATAATCCAAAATCAATAATATATAAATCTAAATCTGCATTTTCATTACAATTTTTATACATTATATTATCAGGTTTAATATCACGATGTATTATATTTTTTTTATGTATATTACTTATTATTTTTATTAATTTTATGCCAATTGCAATAACATAATTTAATTTAAAAAGATTACTATTTCTCTCTCGTTTACTTATTAATGTATCTCCCAATAAATCTAATATTAAAAAATTATATTTACCTTCTTTACCAAATGCTCTTAATTTCGGTATTCCATTTATATCAGATAAATAATTATACATAATAGCTTCATTTTTTAATATAATTGAATTAGTATCTATTTTAATAGCAATCTCTTCTTGTGTATATTTATTTTTGGCTATAAATATTTTGCCGAAATTTCCTTCACCAACTTTTTTTTTTATAATATATTTATTATTGATAATAATTTCTTTAGATAATCCCATAATATTATACATTAACATTTAATAATAAAATTGATATAAATTTTTATATTTATTTTTATTAATAATATCGTTTTTATATGTAATAAAACTTTCTCTGATAATGATAATTACAATAAATATTTTAATATATTTCCTAATTTATCACTTAGTAATTTTCAAAAATGGGCTTTCAAATCTATAGTAGATAATCAACACATATTAATTACCGCACATACTGGTTCTGGCAAAACATTACCTGCTGAATTTGCAATTCAATATTTAGTAAATAAAGGTAAAAAAGTTATTTATACTGCTCCAATTAAAGCTCTATCTAATACAAAATTATCAGATTTTAGAAAAAAATATCCCTCTATTTCATTTGGAATTATAACAGGCGATATTACTGATAATCCAGATGCAGATGTATTAATTATGACTACAGAAATTCTACCAAACACTATTATAAATCAAAATCTACGTAAGAAAACCGGTAATAATAATATTCCTTTATCATTCGAAATTGATATTGAAAATGAATTAGGTGCTGTCATTTTTGACGAGATACATTATATTAATGATCGAGAAAGAGGTGGTGTTTGGGAACAGGCCATACTATTATTACCACCACATGTCCAAATGATAATGTTATCAGCAACTATTGATAAGGCATCGCAATTTGCTCAATGGATAGAAGAAGAAAAAAATAAACAAGCCAGTATTTTATGTCAACCTGCTAAAATAGTTTATTTAGCTTCTACCAATCATCGCGTTGTTCCTTTAACACATTATTTATGGATAACAACACATAAAAAAAATATAAAAAAAACTGAAAATACAAATTACGAATCAAAAATTAAACAATATATTAATAAGGAAGTCATTATTAAAGATATAAATAACACATTTAACCAAAAAGCATATGATGATATAAATGCATTAAAAGATTTTTTCAAAAAAAATAATATTCAAAATTCATCACGACAATTTATATTAAATAGTTTAGTTCATCATTTAAAAAATACAAATTCTTTACCTGCTATTTGTTTTGTATTTTCTAAAAAACATGTAGAATATGCTGCAAAAGAACTAAGCGTTAATTTATACGATAATGAAGATACAATACCAAATACTATTGAAGACGATTGTAAAAAAATTATTATATCTAAAATTAAAAATTATAAGGAATATATTAATTTACCAGAATATTCAACTATGATTTCACTTCTAAAACGAGGTATAGGTATACATCATGCAGGTATATTATCTATATTTCGAGAAATAACAGAAATATTGTTTGAACAAAAAAAAATAAAAATGTTATTTGCTACAGAAACTTTAGCTGTAGGAGTAAATTTCTCAACTGCTTCTGTTATTTTTACAGATATAAAAAAATATGATGGAAATGAAATTCGAATTTTAAAACCACATGAGTATACACAAATATCTGGAAGAGCAGGTAGAAGAGGTTTTGATAAAATTGGTAAAGTCTGGCTATGCTGTAATCTATTTGATATCAAACCCATAAGTGAATTTAAAAATATGTTACTTGGACCTCCACAAACATTAATATCAAAATTTAAATTATCATTTAATTTATGTTTAAATTTAGTATCCAATAATCAAGATATATCAGCATTTACAAACAGTTCCCTAATAACATTAGAAATAAATAAAGAACTAAAATTTTATGAAACAAATATTAATAATATAAATAAAAAATTACAAAATAAAAATAATATTTTTAATAATTCAAAAACAGAACGTTCAACTATAATAAATTATTTAAATAAGAAAAAATTATTAAAAAACTCTTCCAATAAACAAAAAAAACTTCTACATCGCGAATTAAAAATTATGGAAGAAGATAATAATAGTTTAAAAAGTGATTTAGAATTATTTGAAGACATTCAAAAAATTGAATCAGAATTAAATAAACAAAAAAACTATAAAAATAATACAGAAAATTATATTAATCAATCTATTAATAATACAAAAAAATTATTAGAAAATGCAGGTTTTATCTCAGATAATAAAACAACTGAGTTAGGGTTATTAGCAGGACAATTTCAAGAAATTCATCCTGTAGTTATTTCACTAATAATATATGAAACAAATTATTTCCACGATTTAACAACTATAGAAATTGTTGGTTTAATATCATGTTTTAATAATATAAAAGTTTCTAATGATTTAAAAAAGCATAATCCCTGTTCTCAATTACTATCCTTAAATATTTTAACTAATAAATTATTATCATATTTAACAAAAATTTACGACCAAGAAGTTTTATATAATATTGATACTGGAACTTCATATGATATTAATTTTGATATACAAAATGCGGTAATAGATTGGTGTAATAGTAATACAGAAATAGAATGTAAAAAAATTATCGATAACTTAAGTTACGAATCAGGTATATTTATAGGGGAATTTGTAAAAGCTATACTTAAAATAAATAATATTGCTAATGAAATAGGAAGGGCCGCCGAAATTACAAATCAAGTTCATTTATTAGAAAAAATTAATAAAATACCTGAATTAACTTTAAAATATGTAGCAACAAATCAATCAATATATATATAATTATTTAAAATCACAAATTTTTTAAGTTATAAGATATAAATAGTTATTACTTATATTTTATACTATGAAAGAAAAGTGTGGCGTCTTTGGAATTTATACACCTTCACTTGATAATAGAGTTATACCTAATGTTATTAATGGTTTAAAACAACTTCAACATCGCGGTCAAGAAGGATGTGGTATAGCTTTTGATAATTCTGGTAATTTAAATATTAATAAAGGTCTAGGTCTAGTAAATAATGTATTTCCTGTAATAAATAATTTTAATATATCTACTAATAAATGTATAGGTCATGTTAGATATTCCACATCAGGAAAATCTAAAATAAATAATCAGGCAAAATTAGATGAATGTCAACCTTTACTAGGCAATGTTAATAAAGAATTTTTTTATTTAGTCCATAATGGTAATATTCCAAGTGTTAATATACATGATACTAAATTTATTATTAATTTTATAGAAAAAAGTTCTCAAAAAAACTTTGAAGATAAACTAATAGAATTAATAGAAACTATCCCATGTGCTTATTCGTTAATAATAATACTTGACAATTGTTTATATACAATACGGGACCGTTATGGTATTAGACCATTATGCATAGGAAAATATAAAGATTCATATTGTATTAGTTCTGAAAGTTGTGCTTTACAACATTATAATTTACTTCGCGATGTTTATCCTGGAGAGATAATAAAAATAGATAATAATGGATTAAATACAATTTATAAATCATCTAAATCCCAATTATCAATATGTGCATTTGAATACTTATACTTCTTACGTCCTAATAGTATTTGTGATGGATTATCTGTTAATGATGTTCGCACAAACCTGGGAATAACACTTGCCAATAATGATAACTTAACTATTGATAATGATTTTATTGTAATAGGCATACCAGATTCTGGAATTATTGCTGCTAAAGGTTATGCTAGTAAACAAAATATACAATATAAACAATCTATTCATAAAAATATAAATAGTAATAGAACATTTATTATACCTAATAATTTAGACAGAATAAAAGCGTGTAAAGAAAAATTTATTTATAATCAGGAAGAAATAATAAACAAAAAAGTTATTATTGTAGATGATACTATTGTTAGAGGAAATGTAATGAAAAATATAGTTAAAAATTTATGGTTAAATAATGTAAAAGAAATACATATTCGTATAGCTGCACCTCCTATTATTAATATATGTCAATTAGGTATTGACATTCCATCATGTGAAGAATTAATAGCATATAAAAAGACGATTCATGAATTAAAAAATATATTTAATGTTACGTCTATACAATATCTTAATTATAAAGATTTAACAACATTACTTCCAGAGAATAGTTATAAAGAATGTTTCGGACAAAAAATAAATGATAAATTAATAAATTGGTAAAAATTACCTACGCATTATCATTCCTACTTTCGGACGTCTTCGCGCAACATTTCTTATGGGGGGTGCTTGTATTGAAGGAATTGTAGGTACGGGTAGTTTTTGTTCAACTTCTATTTTTTCTGGTTCTTCAATTATATCTTTTGCATCCTTTATTTTGATTTCTATATTTTCTACTTTTTTAGAAACTGTTAATAATTCTTCTTCTACTTTCTGTTTGGCAGCTTCCTCTGCTGCTACTCTTTTCGCTTCCTCTTCTGCTAATCTTTTCGCTTCCTCTTCTGCTAATCTTTTCGCTTCCTCTTCTGCTACTCTTTCTGCTTCCTCTGCTGCTACTCTTTCTGCTTCCTCTTCTGCTAATCTTTTCGCTTCCTCTTCTGCTACTCTTTCTGCTTCCTCTTCTGCTAATCTTTTCGCTTCCTCTGCTGCTACTCTTTCTGCTTCCTCTGCTGCTACTCTTTCTGCTTCCTCTTCTGCTAATCTTTTCGCTTTCTCTTCTGCTACTCTTTCTGCTTCCTCTACTTTCTCTTTAGCAACAGCAGTTTCTTCATTATTAATTTCACTTTCAGATATATTTTCTAAATTTTTACTTTCTTCGCTCATATATTATATATAAATACAAAAAATTATATAATAAAAAACTAATATACTATAAATATTGTAAACGTATTTTACGTTTTAAAGTATGCTCCTGTGTAAACATATGTAGCGTAAACTTACTAGAACTATATAATTCTTTTTTATTATTACATTCAACATATGACATTAATTTTAAAGCAGGAATGTAAACCTTATTTTTATATTTCATATTTTTCATATTTATTTCAATAATATACCCGTGATATATATTATTAACAGCATTTTCATTTTCAAAAATACATTTACTTATTAAACTACAATCATTTTGTATTTTTCTTATTTTTTTCATATCATTATTAATTAAATTTAGTTTTTCAATCCATATTTGTATAAAATCAAAAACATTATTATCAAAAGTAATCATATTTAAACACGTTTGAAGATATATCATATTTATTACATCAACTATCCGACGTATTGGTGATGTTATTTGCGAATAAGCAGTTAATCCTTCACCTATTAATTGATGTCCAACTTGCTTATCATATAATTCATAGTTTCCCTTAACATTAGAAATTACATCTAATACTTTAAGTAATTCATCATTTTTTAATGTATTAATATTATCGCGAATAACATTTCTAAAAATACCCATCTTATTATTATTTAAAATTATTCCTGTTTCATGATTCATTAAAATCATATAAAATTCTACAACATCATGACTGTCATAAATTTCTTCCTTATATTTTCTCTCTAAATTTAATTTCTTTGATATATCTAAAATTTTTTTATAATCCTGTTTTCTTAATAATTTATCATCTTCATAAACATAATTTTTTTTTACAATTATTGAACATACTTTATAATTTAGTATGGTTAAAATACTTTCATTAGTAATATGAATATCTAATGCTAAAACAAATCTTTTTTTATTTTCTATAAGACTACATATATTATCACTTAAAATATTTGGTATCATCGGAACCTTTTTATTCGGTAAATAAATTGTAGAAACTCTTTGCGATAAATTATCCCATAATTCTAAAATACTTAATATTAACGGTACATTAGAAATATATATACTAATAATAGTTTCATATTCGTTTATTTTTCTAACACCAAATGCGTCATCATAGTCCGTTGTTTCTTTGGGGTCTATTGTAAATACATCAAATTTCTCTCTATTTTCAATGTTATAATTATCATTAACTTTTTTATAAATTCCCGCTTCATTATTTAGTTTATTTAACTTCATTTTAACATTTTTATTTAATTTTTGTATTGAATAATGTAGATTTTTACAATATAATTGGTAATCATAAAATATATTCATATCATTTACATCACCCAGTGTATTTGTAATTATTCCATATGGATGTTTCTCATCCCAATTATCAAATTTAAATAACACATATTTATTTACCTTTGTTTTATTAAATTTACTTTCTTTTTGTGTATATGGAACCAAAAATATTGGTAATTTATTATCATTTGGAATACATTTATATAAAACACGTTTATTCTTACGTCCATATGTATTACCATTAAATACTAAAACTCCTGGTATAGATTGCATACTTCTATAATTTGATTTATAATTAACATTATCTATTGTAATTTCATCATTCACTAACATTTTTTTCTGTATTGGATCAAAATCTTTTAATTCTATATTAGGTTGTAACGTCCATTTTAAATAATTTCGATCGTCAGGTATAAATAACGACATGATTTGTATAATATAATCAAAAACTATATTATTCAATTTTATAATATATTTAAAATTTATTTTTCTACTAACTAACGCTATTATAATAAGGATATTTTTATCATAAATAAGCATTATCATATTTTTTCTTTTCTCTAATAGCAAAAACATAAAATATTAATGGTAAAACAACATTAAGTATTACAGACACTAAAGCTACTTTTAATATAAGTTTTTTATTTTAAAAGTCATTTTTTTTCTCTCACTATTTATTTTTTTTGTTCTTTGACCTAAGAAATTTAAATATTTATTTGCTAAATCAAACCGCGATTTTATATTTATAGCATTTTTATATAAAGTTTTATTATGTTTTAAAATTGCTCCTAACCTTACCTTCATTATCATAGCTACTTGCCATATTCTCTTATGCGAATATTTATTATTTTTATATAATTTTTCTAGTTTATTTATAGTATTTTTAACATCTTGTATTGTTTTATATTTTATGTTAATAGTATCACTGGGATCTTTATCAATATAAACATCAAAAGATTTTTTTGGATTATTTGGATTAAATAAAAATTTATTTTTACTTGTTATTTTACAAAATTTATATGGTGCACATGAAGAACGCATAGTGAAACCTCTAATTTTATTTCTTAAACAAATTTTTCTTGTAAATTTTCTTGGCAAATTAAATTTTTTTCCATCTTTTCTTTTACATATTCTATGTTTATTAGTATGGCTACAACAATTCATTCTATTAACTTATAATTAACAGATAATATTTATTAAATAAATTATATATAAATAAAAATAATATGAAAAAAATAATTTCTAAAAACAACATTAATTGCGGAGGCGGTGTCGGGAACCGACCGGAACCCGAGGCAAAAGGAAGAAAACCAAGAGAAGCATCAACACAAGTAGAGGTAGAACTATACAAATCATGCGAACTGCCTGCGGCCGCCGGCGTGTCGTCGAATCCGGACCTACTACTCTGCATTGGCAGGATGACCGGCGTAAGCAGCCGTTTTGCGCTCGGAAAGACTTCAGTTGCAGCACTTCCACTACTGCGCGAGACAAGAGAGCTTTACAGTTCAGAACGATGCCGACAAGACCGCTGCCCACTGGACTGCCCCGGCCGGCACAAGGGTACTCTGGAGGATGAATGGTGTGGCGAAATGGTGTTTGGCTGGTCAGCATGTTGTTATGTGTCCAGCTACTCCTGTTGTGGGAATGGCGGTTTCTCCGCACACTGCAAGTTCGACCGTCCGGATGAATGCTGCAGCGACAACTGAGGATGTCGCAATGGAGAGTCGCGGTTCAGTGTTGACAGGCGGCCGATTTTTTTTCTTTTTTTTTGGTGAGACAAGGTTGCTGCGTTTTGGACTGCGTCATTAATTGTTGTATTTGTATGGAAAATATAAAAAAAAACATTATTTAAAAAAAATATTTTAAATTATGTTGTTATTGTAAATTTTTAGAGAGATTAAATTTAATATGATGTTTCGGTATTTCTATTATGACATTATTATATAAATCATTTAAGTTTACTTACATGTGTTGTAGCATTATTTCCGAATATGTTATTGTTTTGGGACGCTTATTCTTGTATTAATAAACTAAATACTTTTTTATTAATAAAATTATCTTAGTTAATCTATCTCCTCAATGCCAGGATCATCAACTGGTATCTCTGGCATAGACATATTATTTTCACCGGATGCTTGTGCGCCAGCACCCATTTTTTGCATAATAGGATTTACTATTTTTTCCAATTCTTTTTGTTTATCTTCATATTCTGTAATATTATCTGAGTTTGTATACAACCACGTCTTTATTTCTTCTATTTTTTCTGCAACCTTATTCTTATCTTTTTCTTCTAATGTAATCTTTTCATCATTTACTACACTTTCCATAGAGTAAACATAATTTTCTAATTTATTTTTTGCATCAATTATAATTTTGATTTTTTCATCATCCTCTTTATATTTTTCGGCATCTGCTACCATTTTTTCTATATCCTCCTGACTTAATCTACTCTTGTCATTTGTAATTGTAATTTTTTGCTCTTTACCAGTAGATTTCTCTAAAGCACTTACATTTAATATACCATTCGCATCAACATCAAAAGACACTTCTATTTGTGGTTGTCCTCTTGGAATTGGTGGTATTTCTTCCAACGAAAATTTTCCTAACAAATTACAATCCTTTGTTTGTGCTCGTTCACCCTCATATACCTGAATCAAAACTCCTGGTTGATTATCTGCATATGTAGAAAATGTTTGACTTTTCTTTACTGGAATTGACGTATTTCTATTAATTAATGGTGTCATAACACCACCTGCTGTTTCAAGTCCTAGAGATAAAGGTGCTACATCTAACAATAAAACATCTTGCAACTTTTGTGATTCATTATTTCCACTTAAAATCGCTGCCTGAACGGTTGCTCCATAAGCTACGGCTTCATCTGGATTTATAGATTTACATAATTCCTTACCTCCAAAAAATTCAGATAACATGCTTTGAACTTTTGGAATTCGCGTAGAACCGCCTACTAAAACAATTTCATCAACTTGTGATTTAGATATTTTTGAATCGCGCAAAACTTTTTCAACTGGTTCCATACATTTCTTAAAATAATCCATATTCATATCCTCAAAACGAGCCCTTGTAATAGTTGAATTAAAATCTGTTCCATCAAATAGAGAATCTATTTCTAAATGTGCCTGTGTAGATGAAGATAAAGTTCTCTTTGCACGTTCACATGCAGTTCGCAAACGACGCAGTGCTCGTTCGTTACTGGTTATATCTTTTTTAAACTTTCTTTTAAACTCTTCAGAAAAATAAGAAACTAATCTATTATCAAAATCCTCTCCACCCAAATGAGTATCGCCAGCTGTAGCTTTTACCTCAAAAATTCCTTCATCTATTGTTAACAATGATACATCAAATGTTCCGCCACCAAGATCAAAAATTAAAATATTTTTCTCATCACCATCATTTCTCTTGTCTAAACCATAAGCAATTGCAGCAGCAGTAGGTTCATTTATAATTCGCAAAATATTTAAACCGGCAATAGCACCAGCATCTTTTGTTGCCTGGCGCTGTGCATCATTAAAATAAGCAGGAACTGTAATTACTGCATTCTTTACATCTTTACCCAAATATGCTTCTGCAGTCTCTTTCATTTTAATCAAAACCATTGAAGAAATCTCCTCAGGAGTAAAAGTTTTTTCTTCTTCTTTATAATCTACTTTAATCAATGGTTTATTTTCACTATCACCTTCCAATTTAAATGGCCAATGTTTCATATCAGATTTAACAGAATCATCTGTTACTTTTCTTCCTATTAATCGCTTTGCATCAAAAACCGTATTATGTGGATTAGTAGATACCTGGTTTTTTGCAGCATCACCTATTAATCGTTCTTTATCATTAAAAGCAACATATGATGGAGTAGTACGATTACCTTGATCATTTGCTATAATCTCTACTCTATCATTTTGCCATATACCAACACATGAATATGTTGTCCCCAAATCTATTCCTATTGATTCTCCTTGTACACTCATAATATTATTATAATTA
>MDTB01148603.1_pt1 | contig 11670 bp, 10 predicted proteins | sample 811161 | NCBI WGS metagenome assembly MDTB01 (sample SAMN05326650, study PRJNA326480) | marine metagenome | isolation source: seawater | place: Mediterranean Sea | collected 2009
AAAAAAATATTGGAGTAACTTATTCGCCTTAGCAGAAACTTTTGATTTTAAAATATTAGCGGATGAATGTTACTCAGAAATATATAGAAATGAAATTCCTTCCGGCGCCCTCGAGAGTCTTTTTAAATTAGGCGCCAACCCAGAGCGACTTATAGTTTTTAACTCATTATCCAAAAGATCTAATTTGCCTGGGTTGAGATGTGGATTTGCTGCAGGACACGAAAAAACTATCGCAGAATTAAAAAAGTTGAAATCTTACAGCGGCGCTCCATGTCCAACACCATTACAACATGCTGCAGAAGCTGCTTGGAGTGACGAAATACACGTCAAAAAAAATAGGATGCTGTATACAGAAAAATTAAACTTAGCTGACAATCTTTTAAAGGATGTTTGTAACTACAAGACCCCTCAAGCAGGATTTTTTCTATGGCTTCCAGTTCCAGATGATGAAAAAGTCACCATGGAGCTTTGGAAAAACTTTGGTGTTAAAGTTCTTCCTGGATCTTATTTATCCAATGAAAATCATAGTATGTTCGAAAGCACGAACCCAGGTAAAAACTTTATACGGGTTGCCCTGGTAAATTCAAAGGATCAAGTTGAGTTTGGGCTTCGAGCAATAGCCAAATATCTAAGTTAAAAAGGGAAATCTAAATGACAATGGCATTGTTCCAAAATAAATTAAAGTCTAAGCCTTTAATTCCGGCTTCATCAGCAAATTTTTTAAAAGAAAAATTAAGACAAGCATTAGGCGTTAGCTTATATCTATTAGGATCAAGCATTTTTGCAATACTCTGGAGCTACAATCCACTCGACCCAAGTTTCAGAAGTGCAACAAATACATCTGTTCAAAATTTATTTGGCAAATTTGGTAGCTTTATAGCTGATCCACTTCACCTAGCGATAGGAGTATCGAGTTATTCTCTGGCTATCATTTGTTTTGTATGGGGTTCGCGTTTTATTTTTACTCACTCAACGGGCAACTTTCTGAAGCGAATAGCCATAACTCCTTTGGCCATCGCTTTTATATCAATGTTGTTATCTGCTCACCCAGTATATTCTTACTGGGAGTACGCTTACGGTTTAGGAGGAGTTTTTGGAGATAACAGTCTAAGCCTTTTCCTCGAAATAACGTTTATAGAATTAAATACTTGGTTAAGAATAGTAACTTTCATATTAGCTTTAGTCTCACTTTTACTTTTTTCTTATGTTCTTGGTGTCACCAAACACGAGCTATTTACCTTCAGCAGTTATCTTTTATTTAACTTCAAAGAGACCATAAGCTCAATTTTGGTTTTTGTGAGCCCATTCAGAAATAAAAATATAGAAGTGTCTCGTTTTCAAAACTCTGAGAAGTATTTATCTTCCGAGCAGCTCACAAACAATGATTTTGACGGTCATCTAAAAAACAAAATAAATAGTGTAATAGTAACTCGTAGAATGAATGAGCCCCATTATTCAACCGAAGTAGACAAGATTTCAAAAGATCAAGAACCGTACATACCGATACTAGGCGGAGTGACAAAAGAAAGTAATTTTGGAAAGGAAAAAACATCAGAGCCACTTCAAAGCAGAAATAGCCTTTTTAAACGAATTCAAAAAGCCGATCCCAAAAAGCCTATAAAAAGTACCGTAGCAATAGAAGAGGAGCAGCCGTCTTTACAATTTGAAGCCTCTGAGAATAAATACACACCGCCAGCATTATCACTCCTTCAGGCCACTACCAGTATTATAAAGCATAGTTTTAGTGATGATGCTCTGAATGAAAATGCTCGAATGCTTGAAAATGTCCTTGATGATTATGGTGTCAAGGGAGAAATTGTTTCCGTGCGACCAGGACCAGTAGTAACTCTTTATGAGTTAGAACCAGCTGCAGGTTTAAAAGCCAGTAGAGTAGTTGGTCTATCAGACGATATAGCTCGCTCGATGTCTGCGCTGTCTGCTCGTGTATCAACGATACCGGGTAGATCTGTTATTGGTATTGAATTACCGAATTCAGATCGAGAAAAAGTACTTTTACGCGAAATACTTTCCTCCCGCACTTACGGCGATAGCAAATACCAACTCCCTTTGGCCCTTGGCAAAGATATAGGTGGAGAGACAGTCGTCACAAACCTAGCCCGTATGCCTCATTTATTAATTGCAGGCACTACAGGCTCGGGTAAATCGGTTGGCATAAATACTATGATTCTATCCCTACTATATAATCTCACACCTGAACAATGTAGATTAATTATGATAGATCCTAAAATGTTGGAACTGTCCGTCTATGATGGCATTCCTCACCTTCTCAGTCCAGTCGTAACTGATCCCAAAAAAGCTGTTGTCGCTCTCAAATGGGCAGTTGCAGAAATGGAAGAGAGATATAGAAAAATGTCGAAAATGGGAGTTAGAAACATTGACGGTTTTAATGCCAGGGTAGAAGATGCTTTGAGTAAAAAAGAAAACTTTAATCGCACTGTTCAAACTGGGTTTGATGATCAAACTGGGAACCCTACCTTTGAAACAGAATACTTCAAACCTGAAAAAATGCCTTACATAGTAATAATTGTTGATGAAATGGCAGACTTAATGATGGTTGCGGGAAAAGAAATTGAAGCCTGTATCCAACGATTGGCTCAAATGGCTAGAGCCGCTGGCATTCATTTGATAATGGCTACTCAAAGACCATCTGTAGATGTAATTACAGGAACCATTAAAGCGAATTTTCCGAGTCGGATATCGTTTCAGGTGACTTCAAAGATCGACAGTCGGACAATACTTGGAGAAATGGGGGCTGAGCAACTTCTAGGCATGGGAGATATGTTATATATGGCTAACAACGGACGCATAACACGAATTCATGGACCGTTTGTTTCAGATGAAGAAGTGGAAGAAATTGTAAAATATCTTAAGTCTCAAGGTGTTCCAGAGTACGTTTCTGGTGTTATTGAAGGGCCCGATAATGAAACCGAAACAAAAATCGATCAAGCTCTAGGATTATCTTCAAATGAAAATGGGTCGGAAGCCATTCTTTATGATCAAGCCGTCGCAATTGTGGCTAAAGATAGGAAATGCTCCACTTCATATATTCAAAGGAAGCTCTCGATAGGATACAATAGAGCTGCAAAAATCGTCGAAACAATGGAAGATCAAGGCATCGTTTCACAAGCCAATCATGTCGGTAAGCGCGAAATACTAATTCCCGAAGTTCAGTTTTAAATGACCAGGAGTTTCAAAAACACTACAGTCGTATTACTTACCATTTTTTTGTTAGTTGGACAAAATTGTTTGAGTAAAGAGATACCAAAATTGGAGCCTATTGATCAATACCTGAATTCTGTAAAAACGCTCAAGTCAAACTTCATACAAATTAGTCAAGATGGTAATGTTAAAACTGGAACATTTTTTTTAAAAATACCAAACAAAATCAGGTTTGAATATGATCCTCCATCAAACCATCTCGTTCTTGCTTCTGGATTTCTTCTCGTAGTCATAGACCATCAGTCAAATTCCGAGCCTCAAAGATATCTTACCGCTCAGACCCCAATTGAATTTCTGATTGGGAAAAAAAATAAAGCTTTTTTGAATAGAGCTTATATAAAAAAGACTTTCTATCAGCCAAATACATTACACGTTATCCTTAATGATAAAACTAACCCTAAACTTGGCGAATTAGAACTTGTTTTTTCGTTTCCTCGTATAAAATTAATCGAATGGAAAACCGTGAGCTATTCGGGAGAAAAAACAAGATTTCTGCTTGAGGATATTGTTAAAAACACGCCATTGAATGACGATTTATTTGATATTGGGGCTGAAATTGCTAATTTTAAGAGATCTAAATAGATATCTAGTCACCCCTAAAAACAGGATTACGCTTCTCCCTTTTTGCCCGCAAAGCCTCTGCGTGGTCGTTAGATTGAAAGCACTCTTTGATCGCATCTCCAGCACTTAATTCGTCAAGACAATTTCTTTCCAAATCATTCAAAACTTTTTTCATTCCCTTTACAGCTAGAGGAGCGTTCCCTTCCAAAACTTTTGCTAAAGCTTTTGCCTTAGATAACACCGTATCTGACTCATCAATCCAAAAATCTACGAACTCAGTTTTCTCGATTTCATCGAAATGAATAGTCTCCCCAAGCAAAAATAACCTTCTGGACAGACTTGATCCAAACAAATTTAGAGCCTTCATCATACCTTTAGGATCATAATGAATTCCCAGCTTTGCAGCCGGTATAGCTAAAGAAATATCCCTTTTGGCTAACCTAAAATCACAGGATAGAGCTATTTCAACGCCGCCGCCATACGCGCCACCATTAAGAGCACAAATGGTTGGAACTTCAACCGTTTCTATCCTCTTGCACAACTTGCTTATGGGATTTTCACTCCAATTTATGCTTTCTAGTTCGTCCATAAACAAACCCGAACATAAACTTCTACCATATCCCGTAAGAATTATCGCCGTCAAACTCAAATTAGCCCAGCTGTCAAATGTAGAACAAATTTCATCAATATCACTTCTGGTCAGAGCATTATGTATTCTGGGCTTATTAATTGTTAAAATCCTAAAATTCTTCTCAGTCTGAATTTCTATATTGCTCATACATGAAACTCCGCAAAAACTGGTACATGGTCAGATGGACGCTCCCAACTTCTTGTCTGTTTTAATATGAAACTTGAATGTTCTTTTGATACAATATCTTTTGTAGCCAAAATGTGATCCAACCTTCTCCCTCGATCAGATATTTCCCAATTTGGAGACCTATATGACCACCAACTGTAAAGCTTACCCTCAGGAATATCTTTTCGAATTATGTCTACAAATTCTCCGGCTTCTATGACTGCATTTAGAAACTCTATCTCTATTGCCGTATGCGAAACAACATTTATCAGCTGTTTGTGACTCCAAACATCATGTTCTAATGGCGCGATATTTAGGTCTCCAACCACTATGGTCTTGGTTGGACGAACTTTCGTAAAGTTTCCTCGCATCTCTTTCAAAAAATCAAGTTTGTGACCAAACTTTTCATTAACTGTTCTATCAGCTATGTCGCCCCCTGCAGGTACATAAAAGTTTTCTATGACAATATCATTAGTTAAACTCACCCTTAAATGGCGTGCATCACTCTTTGAACAAAAATTATGGTGTCCGAGATCTTTTATCGGCAAACGTGAAATAATAGCAACTCCATTATAACTTTTCTGACCTCTAAAAACCTGATATTTATAGCCCAAACTATAAAAATTTTCTTTCGGTATCTCCTCAGTTATCGATTTTGTTTCCTGTAAACAGAGAATATCTGGCGCAAATTCCTTTAAAAGTCTGCAGACCTGGCCCTCTCTCAATCTTATTGAATTAATATTCCATGTTGCTATTCTCAATTTCATTTTTATCGCTCTTTTTGTTCTTGGCAAAGGTGATATCCTTTGACAGTTGTCATAATAATAGAAGGCTTTTGAGGATTGACTTCAATCTTTTGCCTTAGTCTGTAAATATGCGTTTCTAACGTATGAGTGGTTATTTTTTCACTATAGCCCCAAACATTTTTTAATAGTTTCTCCTTAGAAATAGCTGAACCATAAGATTTATATAAAAACCTCACAATTTTTATTTCTTTATCAGTTAACTTTACTGACTTGCCATTAGAGTTTGTAAATACACCACTTTTTGGTCTTAAAGTACATCTACCACATAATGTTAAAGTATCCTCAAAATCCTTAAACTTTGAAACAATTGTTCGTATAGTTGAAAGCAAAACATCTATTCGCAAAGGTTTTTTTACTATTGACCACCTTGATGGATCTGTATGAGCAAAATCTGCCTTAACTTTCTTATCTACTAGAAAGATAACTGGACAACTTACTGAATTCTCAACTAGTCGCTTGCACCAAAAATCAAGAGCTGATTGATCGAAAATATCGTCCAATAGCAAAACTCCTTCAAAATCTTTCAAAGATGTATCTCTGTAATCATTTGAGGGGACTATGTGTTCGAGCTCTAACCATGATTCTTCTGCTACTAAATCTGATACCGCCTCTGAAAAAACTAAATTCTTGGACTCCAAAATTATTTTGATAATATTAAACATGTTATTAGATTACCACAAAATTTTAACCTATTTTTTTTTAGTGTTTGTAATCCTATATCAGCTTGATAAGAGTAACACTACGATTAAAAAGTCAAAATTAGAATCAATATGAAAATCCAAACTTCATCGATTGAGCAAACGGCACGCTTGATAAACGAACTTAAAGTAGGTCGACCCGTCATTATTCAAGATAATGAGCTGGCATCCTTAACATTTGCTGTAGAAACCTTAAACGTAGAGCTGATTGCCAAAATAGCAGCTAACAAAAATGAAAAAAAACATCTAGCTATTACCGCGCGAAGAGCAGAGACCTTAAGTGCCATTCCATATGATGGTGATATAGCTAGAATTATCTTACCATCAAGGTTTTCATTTGAATGGTTATCAGCTACTGCAAATCCTACATTGGATCTAGAGCACCCTCTAAAAGGTCCTTTTGAAACAATGCGTGAAGGTCGGATAGATATTTCTAGAGCTTCCTTAGAACTATGTAAAAAAGCACAATTGCTTCCAGCCTCAATAGTTTTACCACTAACTAAAGCAACTTTTTCACTTTTAAAGAATCAACAATTTCTATGGCAAAAATCTTCTGAAATTCTAGATTTTATAAAAAATGAAACTCCATTATTTAAAGTGAGTTCCGCGCAAGTACCACTAAAAAGTTTAGGCGTATCTCGTCTACATGTTTTTCGAGATGATACAGGTATGTCAGAACATTACGCTATCGAATCTGGATCTCCAACGCACAGTGATCCTGTCTTAGTTCGGTTGCATAGCGCATGTTTTACAGGTGACCTTATTGGTTCATTAAAATGTGATTGTGGATCTCAACTACAAGCCTCAATTGAAAAAATATCTGATTTTGGATCAGGAATATTGATCTACCTCAACCAAGAGGGTCGCGGCATTGGCTTGGCAAATAAAATGCGCGCATACGAGTTGCAGAATCAAGGATTTGATACTGTAGAAGCAAATCACCGATTAGGTTTTGAAGACGAGGAGCGTGATCTTAGAATTGGCGCACAAATAGTAAAACAGTTAGGCTATTCAAAAGTTCGTCTTCTAACGAATAACCCTCAAAAGATAAAATGCGTTTCTGAAATGGGTATTACCGTTACTGAGCGAATTGATCTTATAACAAAGCCTACAACAGAAAACCTTAATTATCTGAAAACAAAAGCTGCCAAAAGTGGCCACCTATTTTGACTGAACAAATTTCTCTCGCTCACCAAAGATTGCCGAACCAACTCTGACATCAGTGGCGCCAAAAGCTATAGCTGTCTTAAAATCCGAACTCATTCCCATTGATAGCCTCACTAACCCGTTCCTGTCCGCTACCTTTCTCAATAGGGAAAAATGAAGTGATGGCTCTTCATCAATGGGTGGAATACACATTAATCCTACAATGGGCAAATCATAAGTTGATCTACATGTTTCAATAAATTTATCTGCGAAAGCTGGGGAAACTCCAGATTTTTGTGCCTCTTCTCCTGTGTTTACCTGTATAAAAATCTCAGGTGATACTCCTCTTTTTTGAATGCTCTCAGATAAAACCCGAGCTAGTTTTTCACGATCAACACTATGAATAGCTTTGAATAAATCGAGAGCCTCTGCAACCTTGTTAGTTTGTAGTGGTCCGAGAAGATGTAGATCCACATCAGGAAAATTTTCTTTTAACAGAGACCAACGTTGCCGAGCTTCTTGGACTCTATTTTCTCCAAAAACGCGGTGACCATTTTCTAGCACTTTCTTTACCCTATCTTCTGGTTGAACCTTTGATACGGCTATCAAGTTAGTTGAATTAAGTGGTCTATCATGTAGCAGTTCTGCTTTATAAATTTCCTCTTTGATCTTTTCCAAACTCATGTTTTTTCCTAATTTTACTTTTCTCTATATTGATTAGCTCCATTAAGCAACTTTTTGCTATTTTTTACTGAATGCCACCATTACAATACCAGGTGTAATAAAAGCTACAGATAGCCATCCTAATAAACCTAGAACTTCCCCTAAAAAAATGACACCTAGTAATGACGAGAGTGCAGGAACAGCAGCCAAAAATGCAGCCGTTGCTGAAGCGCCTATACTCTTAGCTGCATTTGCAACGAGCAACAAACCTACAATATTCGGTACAATACCCTGATAGAAAATTTGAAGCCCCATTTGGAAAGATGCGACGTCTCCTACTCCCTTTGGCAAAAAAACTAAATAAATGGGCACATAGACGGCACCATTAATTACCGAACTACAAAACAAGATTTGAATCATTGAAAGGCTCCACTGCCTTGCAACTAGCAGATATCCTGAGAAAAAAAGTGCGCTCAAAACAAATAAGAGATCGCCCTTCCAAGTGTCACTAGTAACCACGGCACTGAGATCCATAAATGCTAAAATGCCTGCTGATAATATTAAGCCGAGGCCTAAACTCTGAACAAATGAAGGTTTTTGTTTATAGACTATCACTCCCATTATAAACGTAATTAATGGAAGTGAACCATTCAAAAATATACCCGCATGTGCTACCGGTGCAAAACTGAAACCTGCAAAAACTGAAAAAGCGTAAAACGGGCCCAACAGAAAAGACAAAGCAGCTGCCTGTTTAAAGGCTAACGTCTTCCATGGTTTGTAATACAGCACAAAAGGAAGTGCTATGATCGATGAAACTCCATATCTCATGGCCGCTAGATCAAAAATTGTTAAATTTGTTTGGACTCCTGCCCGACTTATCACAAGCCAAGTTGACCACACAAATATTACCGCGATAGCGCTATTTACTCCCGATAAAACATTGCGTTCTGTATCCAAAATATCAGTCCTAAAGCCATTGTCCTAGGGTTAGCACATGCTCTTAAAAATCATTTTGTGGTGCTAAACTCGCTATTTTTGTAGCTGTAGAAATAAAACTAGAAAATCCGTTTGTAAATAAAATGAATTTTGTTTTTGATTAGGTTTATTCCAAGATATTTACTGGTGATTGCAAAAACTCCCAGCAAATCACTTGTACCGAATCACATAAAAATTACTAAAGAAAATATTTCTGATTTTAAATCCTATTCGAAAAATTTTAGCTATATAGTCCTAGAATCCAATTAAAATGCAAGAAAATCATCAAATTTACTTCCAAAAGCAGACTTGAGCTTGCAACACACCTCAGAAATACTCAATAGTAAGACAGAATTTTAACTATATAACTGGGAGAAGCTTATGAAAAAAATTCTTATGAGTACTGCAGCGTCGCTACTAATATCGGGTTCGGCAATTGCAGGTAATGTTAATATCGGAATTATCCTTGGATTCACTGGTCCGATTGAATCCCTTACAGTGGATATGGGCGCCGGTGCAGAACTAGCAATCAGCGAAGTAAACTCAGCAGGGAACTTTAAGTTCGGTGACATAGCCTCAACAAGAGGCGACTCAACATGTATAGACTCTGCCGCCGCAACAGCCGCTGCAGAAAGACTGATCACTGCTGATAAAGTCAACGCTATTGTAGGTGGGGACTGTTCGGGCGTTACCACAGCTATGTTAGAGAATGTTGCAGTAGCTAATGGTACCGTAATGATTTCGCCCTCCGCAACCTCGCCAGCACTATCAACGGTAGCAGACGATGGCTTGTTTTTTAGAACGGCGCCATCAGATGCTAGACAAGGTGAAATCGTTAGAGATATTCTTATGGAGCAAGGTTACAAAAACATAGCTATTTCGTATACAAATAACGATTATGGGAAAGGTCTAGCTGATAGTATAGAGGCCAATTTCAAAGCCGCCGGTGGTACGGTAACGCTCAATGCATCGCATGAAGATGGTAAAGGTGATTACGGCGCTGAAGTAGCTGCGCTTGCTCAAGCAGGTGGTGACATTTTGGTGGTAGCTGGTTACCTCAACGATGGTGGAAAAGGGATAATAATGTCCGCATTAGATACGGGAGCTTTCGATAACTTCTACCTTCCCGATGGAATGATCGGTGACTCACTCCCGGCTGATATTGGTCCAGATCTAGATGGATCCATTGGAGCTGTACCGGGAACAGATAGCCCAGGCGCGGCGACATTCGCTGATATGGCAAGTGCAAATAACTTTAAAGCAGGTCCATTTGCTGCAGAATCATACGATGCAGCAGCGCTAATAATGCTAGCTATGCAGGCGTCTGGCTCGAGTGACAGTACGGTGTTTAAAGATCATGTAATGAAGGTAGCCAATGCTCCTGGAGTACAAATTTTTCCCGGTCAGTTGGCGGAAGGGATGGCTCTGCTTGAAGCTGGATTCGACATAGACTACGTTGGAGCTTCTGCAGTTGAGCTTGTTGGCTCCGGAGAGTCCGCAGGTAACTATCGCGAGATAGTTGTCCAAGGAGGGCAAAACACCACCGTAAGATATCGGTAAACTAACTACGGCTTGATCCTGTAAATAGGGTCAGGCCTTCTTATTAAGAAAATATATTAAAAATGATTTCCGCAAATAACCTCAGTAAGAGCTTTGGTGGGATAAAAGCTGTAAACAAGGCGTCCCTAACTATAAAAGAGGGCAGTATCACTGGATTGATAGGTCCAAATGGCGCAGGAAAAACTACTCTTTTCAATGTAATTGCAGGTGTCTATCCCCCCTCGAGCGGTCAAGTTTTTCTCGAAGGTAATGAGGTCACAGGGTTGCCTCCCCACGAACTTTTTGCGAAAGGTTTGATGAGAACTTTTCAAATTGCTCACGAATTTTCTTCTTTAACCGTTCGCGAGAACTTAATGATGGTTCCGGCCGATCAATCAGGTGAGCGCTTGCTCGATACATGGTTACATCCAAAAAGAATTCTTGAAGAGGAAAATATACTTTCAAAAAAAGCTAACGAAGTTCTAGATTTTCTTCAGCTCAAAACCCTAGCTAACGAATTAGCTGGTAATTTGTCGGGTGGTCAAAAAAAGCTTTTGGAATTGGGTCGAACAATGATGGTAGAGCCCAAAATAGTGTTTTTAGATGAAGTTGGCGCCGGCGTTAACAGAACATTACTTAAAACCATTGGAGATGCTATATTACGACTAAATCAAGAGCTAGGATATACCTTCTGCATGATAGAGCATGACATGGATTTTATTTCAAAACTTTGTAATCCAGTAATAGTTATGGCAGAAGGTGCTGTTTTGGCAGAAGGATCAGCAACGGAAATAAAATCAAATGACGCCGTTATTGAAGCGTACTTAGGAACAGGACAAAAAAATAGGAAATAGTTCATGCCATTTTTGATTGGTGAAAATATGGTTGGCGGTTATGGTGGTCAGAATATTCTTAATGACTGCACAATTAGTGTTGATGAAGGTGAGATAGCTGTGGTTGTTGGACCTAACGGGGCAGGAAAATCAACCGCAATGAAAGCTATCTTTGGTATGCTCAACCTTTCTAGTGGCACTGTTTCCATTAATGGAGAAAATATGGACAAACTTATGCCTCAAGAGCGAGTACTCAAAGGCATGGGATTTGTCCCACAGAATAATAATGTTTTTACATCAATGACCGTTGAAGAAAATCTTGAAATGGGAGCATTTATAAGAAACAACAATATTCGGGAAAATATGCAACAAGTTTACGAGTTGTTTTCTGTTTTAAAAGAAAAGCGCTTTCA
>MDTB01150722.1_pt1 | contig 11670 bp, 10 predicted proteins | sample 811161 | NCBI WGS metagenome assembly MDTB01 (sample SAMN05326650, study PRJNA326480) | marine metagenome | isolation source: seawater | place: Mediterranean Sea | collected 2009
ACTAATAATCTAATTTCTTGAATATCATTGTCTTTCATACTTTTCCAAGCAGCTTTACTATCCTGATCTTTAGGAATTGGTAATTTACGTTCTAAATCAGAATCAAGTTCTTTGTTCCATACTTCTGTAAGAGTTCTTAGTCCGTAAGTATCTTGGACATATCCGCGAGCTCCAATAATTTTCATTGGAGGCATTTCAACAACAGTAACAGGCATGCGGATTTCTTGTCCTGCAGTGGTGGATTTTTTCCTGTAATCCACTGCCATAATATGACTCATTCCAACTTTGTATCCTGCAAACCCAAGAATCTTAGTTTCATCACCATCAACATCAGCCCAACTGGATATATGAGGCGTTTCAGAGCGTGCTCTCTTGCGAGGGCTGAAAGCCATAGATCCGCGGTTCGGTTTATTGTGTTTTGGCATCTTTTCCTTTTTCTCCAGATAACGCTAACCGTTGCTAACGGCATCGAAATCAGGCGCAGTTTCCCACATGTTGCACATCGTACCGTGACGCCGTTTCTCGTCGAGAACAAGTGTCTCAAGAGGTGTAGGGATAATTGCCCTAAACGTCTGGTTGCGTGATAGCGGGGTCTGTCGCACAAAGGGACTCTATATAAGGACTAGTTTATTTTTTATCGAGGATAGACTCATTTTCTCTAGTTGGAATTTCTTTAATTCCATACATTATTCGAGTTATCCAGTGTCTTTTTGTGACTTCAAAAAATATCCAACATCCGAGTGTAACTAGAATAGTTCCGATTACAAGTATTACAATATCTGAATACCCTCCAGCTAGAAAGACAATAAGAACAGCATAAACAATTGGTTGGTGAATAATATAGAAAGGATAGACTCCTTGGTTAAGATATGCTAAATATTTACTTGGCCTATTGAGGAATTTAGCACCCCATGTAAATACAAATAAGCACCAGAACCAGGCATGAAAGCTGGTTATGAAGCATGCAATGAAAGTTAGAGTTGTGTGATAATCAATACCTAAGTGTTTGTGTTCTTCGTTAGCCCAACCTCCATTCATGTATGGAATTCCACTTTTTGTTTCTTCAGCTTTAATCCAAACAAATGCAAGTGTGGAGATAATAGTTCCAATAGTGATTTGAACTCTTGAATTGTCAATAAATTCAAAGTATTGATCCTTGTTGACGATAAAGATATAACCAAAAAAGAAGATTAACAGATACCAAAGCCATTCATATCCAAAACCAATAGCTTCTCCAATTAGTGGCTTCAGTAAAACATCAGAAAGGGACAAAATAACTGGTAAAAGAATTAGGGGCCCTAATCGGAAAGGAATTTTGAATATAGTTCTTAGTAATCTTGCTAATTTCCCTTCAGGGTAATTTCTTACTACATAAAAAATAGGAAGTAAAAATAAAGAATATTGGAATAAACTCCATATGAACCACAGATGGCCAAGAGATAGTAATCGACTTAGTAATGGTACAATCATCAAAAGAGACATAGCAATTCCAAAGCCAAAAAATGCAAGTATTCCTTCAATAAAACTATTTGGAAAATAATCAAGTATGAACATCCATGTCAAAGGAGTTACTGTCCAAATACCAACAAACATAGGTATCAGTAATCGTTTTGATCGTTCTTTCAAAAATAATTTCCAAGTCCGCCGTTTGAAAGCAAAAGCTGTCCCCATCCCACTAATCATGAAAAGAGCAGCTAGTCGCCATTCGTGCATCCATGTTAAGATATACGAAATAATTCCGCCTCCAAGGAAACTATAAACATTTACAGCATCTCCGCCAGCATCGGCGTTTAGATCTTCACGTTCAGCCTCCTCTTCAACATTATATTCTGGCTGAACAAAATCATAAGCTTCCCAATAGACGCCAATTCCAACGTGAAAGGGAATTAGTAATGCAAAAAGAATAACTCTAAGCCAATCGATGTCGTAGCGCCTTATTTTTGGAGGTTCTTCCACGCTTTCCCATAGAGTTTCTAATTTAACCCTATCTTGAATTCAAAGCAGGCCAAATCATAGTTATTGCAATAATAACAAATATTTGAACAACTACAAAAATAACAAGATTGAAGTTAATATCGTAAATAATAGTTATAATCCAAGATAGAAGTAGCGAAAAAACAATACTTCCAATTAATAGATTTCTAAAACCTATTTCGTCCCAACCACTAGACGTCCTTCCATCCCTCCTGCAATTTCTATAACTTGACCAGTTATGTGGCCGGAAAGGGAATCAGAAGCTAGCATAATAGCTGAATTAGCTACATCATCAGGTCGACCTAGTTTTTTCAAGGACATAGTTGAAACAATACGATCTACACGTTTTTGGTCTAATCCTTCCTCAATTCTCTTCTGGCTAACAGTCCAACCAGGTGCAATCGCATTAACACGAACGCCATTTCCAATTTGAGCAGCATCGTTCTTTAGGGTACGTAATAATCCTGAAGTTATAGCACCTTTTGCAGCAGCATAATCAGCATGCCCAGCTTCTCCATATATTCCTGCAGTTGATCCGATTAGAACTAGTGATCCTTTTTTTGTTTTAGAAGCATGTTTTAGAAAATAACGAGAAGTATTGTAGGTTACAGATAAATTCGTAGAAATAGTGTTGTCCCATCGGTCATTTTCAATTTCCCATATAGGGGCGACGCCTTTGGGATAATTTCCTGCATTAGCGATACAAACATCGATTTTACCCTCTTTACTAATTATGCTGTCAAAAAGATCTTCGGATTGTTTCGCGTCTGTTAAATCAGCATTAATTGCAACTCCTCCAATTTCTTTTGCAATCTTTTCTGCATTATCTTTTGAATTATTATAATGTACAATTACTTTTGCACCTTGTTCAGCAAAAGATTTGGAAATTACACTTCCGATTCCTCCAGCACCTCCTGTTACTAAAACGACTTTATTTTCTAAATCAGATTTCATGTTTCAATTTCTATGGCTGTGGCCATTCCGCCACCTAAACAAGCAGTTGCAAATCCACGCTTGCCTCTTCTAGCTCTAAGTGCATGAATTAAGGCTAAAACAATCCTACAACCAGAAGCTCCAAGAGGATGCCCCATAGCTACAGCCCCTCCGTGAACATTTAATTTTTCATGCTTAAGACCTAAACCTTGCATAACTCCTAGAGATGCTGCAGCAAAAGCTTCATTATGTTCATAAAGATCGTAATCCTGTTCACCAGCTCTTCCTTGCATTTTCCACAATTTTTGAACAGTAGGTATCGGTGCAGACATTACATCTTCAGATGCAACACCCGTTGCGCAATAATTAGTCACAGTAGCTAAAATATCAAGATTCAATTCTTCAGCTTTTTGCCTTGACATTACTAAACATGCAGCAGCGCCATCAGAAATCTGACTTGCATTTCCTGCAGTAACTACTCCATCTTCATCAAATACAGGTTCTAATTTTGCCAATGAATCAAGTGAAGAGTTAGGCCTGATTCCTTCATCCGTTTTCAAAATTCCTTCTTCATGTTCAACAGGTATGTGATATTCTGCAAAAGCCCCTTTTTTGTGAGCGTTCTGTGCTCTAATATGAGATTCTAAAGCGAATAAGTCCGATTCTTCTCTAGTAATATTGAATTCTTTAGCAATACGATTTCCAGTTTGTGCCATAACCATTCCGTTGAAAGGATCAATTAATCCATCATTCATCATACTATCAATCGGATTTTCCATACTAATTTTACCATCGCTATCTCTTGAAACTGTGAAAGGTGATTGAGACATAGATTCCATACCTCCTACCATAATCACGCTAGATTCTCCTGCACGTATTGCATTACCAGCAAGCATAATTGCCTTCATACTAGAACCACACATTTTGTTAATTGTAAGAGCTGGAACTTCATTAGGAATGCCGGCCTTAATTGCGGCCTGCCTTGCAGGATGTTGTCCAATTCCTGCGCTAAGAACATTTCCCATTATAACTTCATCAATTATGCCAGGATCGACTTTGGTTTGCTCTAAGGTGGATTTTATTGCTAATGCACCTAAATCTACTGCTGAGGTTTTGAACAATGCACCTTTAAACCTTCCATGAGCAGTTCTCACCCCTCCAACAATCACAACATCTTTGGCATATTCCATTGATTTTTTACAATATAGGGCCCAAGTAAAATAGCTTCGCAGAAACTTTAAGAAAACCCAGATTAGGCCAGAACTAGCAACAATCATGGCCAAACCGAAGATAAAGGAGAAACGCTGGACTGTGGATTTGGAAAAAAAGATCCAAGAAGAGCATTTTGCAGCAGGCCAAAGATATACATTTAATCCTAAATCAGAAAAGGAAATTTTTGTTATAGATACGCCACCTCCTTATCCTTCTGGAACGTGGCATATCGGAGCTGTCGCCCAATATTCAATGATTGATGTTATTGCAAGAAGTCAAAGATTACTTGGAAAGGAAGTCTATTTTCCATGGGGGGTAGACAGAAATGGAATTAATATTGAATTTACAGTAGAAAAGAAAACAGGCCGTAAAATGAAAACTTACGATAGGGCTGAGTTTTTAGATATCTGTAGAAATGAAATCGAAAAATATACTCAGGAAATGAGAAATATTGCAAAGAGAGTTGGTCTTTCTTGCGCTTATGAAAATGAATATTTGACAGATGCTCCTGAGTATAGAGCAGTAACCCAATCTATTTTCATAGATTTATTCAAAAAAGGCGATATCGTTGAAGAGTTAAGACCTAATTTGTATGATCCTGTAGAAGGAACAACCCTCGCTGAAGCCGAAGTCGAAAGATTACCAAGAAGAACTAAATTAGTTGATGTTCGTTGGTCAGTTGAAGGCGAAGATCGAGCCCCCGTAATAATTTCAACAACAAGACCTGAATTGATTTGCGCTTGTGGAATAGTCATAGTTCATCCTGATGATAAGAGATATCAGAAGCTAGTAGGTAAGAAACTAGAATTACCAATAGATACAGAAGGCCGTTCAAAATCAGTAGAAATTCAAGCTCATTCAAGCGTGAATATGGAATTTGGTTCAGGAGTGTTGATGGTCTGCTCTTTTGGAGATCAAAATGATGTTTCGGTATTCAGAGAATTAGGATTAACTCCTTTTCAAGCAATTGATTTAGAAGGAAAAATAACTGAGGTTGGTGGACCTTTAGCAGGATTATCCGTTATAGATGCAAGGAAGAAAGCTTTAGAACTTCTTGAAGAATCAGACCGAATTGAAAATATAGAAGAAAGAGACCAAGAGATTCCAGTTTCAGAAAGAGGAAAAAATCCGATTGAAATTATTTTATTGAAAGAATGGTATGTTCGACAAACCCACATACAAGAGAGATTGAAAGAATTATCAAACGAGAGTAATTTTGTTCCAGTACGTAACAAACAATTTTTGTTAGACTGGATGGAGAACATTACAATCGATTGGCCAGTTAGCCGTAGACGTTGGTATCATACAGAAATTCCAGTCTGGTATTCTGAAGATCGAAAAAAGATAATCACTCCACCGCACGGAAATTATGTTCAACCTTGGAAAGATTCACCGCCAGAAGATTCAATCGTAATGGATCGTGAAACCCGAGAAGAATTAGGTAAATATTCAGAAATGAAAGGAGAATTAGGTAGTTTAGAAGGGGAGGAGAAGGTATTTGATACTTGGATGGATTCTTCTAATTCTAATCTGTATGTTTCAGGATATTTATCAGACCCTGAATTATTTGATAGAGCATTTCCGACAGGTGTAAGGCCACAAGGTAAAGAAATAGTTCGAACTTGGTTATATTATACGTTATTAAAATCAGCATTATTACTCGACAAACCAGGGTTTGCAAATATTTGGATTGATGGTTTAGGAATGGATCCTTGGGGCCGTAAGATGTCTAAATCTCTTGGAAACGGTATCGATGCCGAATCAGTATTGGAATGTGGTTTTGGCGGAAGAACGGGATCTTGGAAAATAAAGGGGCCAGAAGGGAAGCAAGTAACATTACAAGCTAAAAAAATAGGTTCAGAATGTTTCAGATTTTGGAAAGCAGCAGATGCACAGGTCGGAGATGATTTTCAAATAAATCCAGAACAAATAGAATTGAGATATTTTGGTATACTTACAAAGATTTTCAATGTAGGTCGCTTTGCATCACAGTTTGATTTCGATGGTGATTTGGATACCGTTCCAGATAATCTAGAAAACGAAGATAAATGGATCTTAGCTGAATTCTCAGATTTATTAGAAAAAGCTGAATTAGGTTATAGCGAAATGGACATTTACACGGCAGCTCAGGGAATCAAGACTTTCAGTACTAATATTCTAGCTTCTCATTGGCTTGAGATGGCAAAAACAAGGCTGTACAATGACGACGCATCAGCAACATGGACCCTTCATCGTGTTTTTAGAGATATGATGTCTATTTTATCACCAATTTGTCCTTTCTTTACACATCATTTATCGACTACATTGTATGGTAAATCAGCAGTAGATGTAGACAGTTTTCCAGTAAGACCTTTGTCAGAGACTGCAGATTTTACAAAGATGACAGAATCATTAATTGATTTCAATTCTAAAGTTTGGAAGGCTAAGAAAGATTCAGGAGTTTCTTTAGCAGCTCCAATATCTGGACATGAAGTACCTAACGAATTGAAAAGTATAGAAGCAGCTTTAGTTTCTATGCACAAATTAGAATAATATCTAAGTAGAAGTTTTCCTTTTTTCTACGAAAATACTTGAAATTCTTAGAATTGCTAATCCGAGAATTCCGCTAAGTGTGAATAAAATAACGGCAGAAACTCCGGGAGCTCCGATAGCTACTCTGAGAATTACGGTTGATAAGATAAATCCAGTATTTCGAGCTAAATTCCCAAAATCAACTGTAAATCGGTATGATAAAAGTAAGATTAAGATATCAGCCAAGATTAGTATAGTAAAGAAATCAGAAAAGAAAATTTCTCTATTAACATCGCCTTTACCGTCTATTACAGCCAATGTCCACGTACCAAATGAATATGCGGCCATTAAGATGAAAGCAACAAACAACATTAAGGAAATTATTCTTTTAGAATGTACAAAACTATCCAATTCATCATCTTCAACTTTACTAATATCCGAAACATCGCTTGATTTTCTATAACTCAATGCAGTGTAGAATAGAATTAGAAAAGTTACACATTCCATTAGAATTAGTCCCAGTTCTCCAGTGATTGCCCACTCATCTTCGGAATTATAATCTGCTAATCGTTTGAATACATCTCTAACAACAAGAAGAGTAACAACTTCGTATTGCTTACCCACAGAGTTAGAGAAAGATGATGGCAATGTTCGAATTAGTTGATAGGTTTCATAAGTAAGTAGAATGGAGAATGGAGTATACAGTGAGGAAAGTGGCGAATTCACGAGAGTTTTAGTTTCTCCAGAAATTTCAATAAATTCAAATTGATAAAGAAAATATATCAAAAGATGTGCAATAAATGCCACCACTGAGAAAAGTAGTACGTTTTCTCTGACTTTATCATCGACGTCATCGCCTAAAAATTTACGATACCAGTAGTTAACTGCCACAATTCAATTTCTCGAATCGGGTTAATATTAGTTAGTTTTTAATTTAGATCAATAACGGACATACCATTCAGTATTTGGTTTATGCCAATCTCTCAATTGATCAGTTTCCAACAAAATCACATAATTATTTCCGTTGGGAGAGATTGTAAAATTGACGGTTTTAGTATTTGTCGAAAAAGTTTCATCAAAAATTATATCCTGGGAAACTAAAGTATTTCCGTCATATTCTTGGATTGTAACTCTTAAGTGACATTGTTGAATAGGAAGTCTTTGTGTACAATCCTCAGTACTTCCATCGTGAGTTACTGTAGTTTCACCAGAGATTTCCTGAGCATCGCTTTCAACTTTTAGGTCAATAGTAGTTTCTTTTGCAGTAGGTGCGCAAGTACATTCCATATTATCTGAAATAACAAATCCATCAAAATCAATTGTAATTTCGATTTCGTCTTCACTTTCTACTTGGCCATTGCTAATAGTTAGTTTGACAATATATTTTCCAGGATTTTGGTATTCGTGTGAAATTTCAATTCCTTCACCTTCATTTCCATCACCAAAATTCCAAATGTAGGAAGAAGCCTCTCCTTTAGACGAATACGCGTTGAACTGGAAGTTGTACAAATTTTCTTCAACAACTTCTTCTTCGTTGTTGTCACCATCATCTACCTCTTCCATGTTGTATTCATTTATTCCAAAATCAGTATTTACAAACGCAATAGCAATTAAATCCTCTACGATTACTTCAGGTTCCTCTTCAGTAATCACAGTTTCTTCTTCATCTTCATATTCTTCGATTAGATCATCAAGTATCTCTTCACCAAAGACAAATGCTCCGGCTCCACTTGCAGTAATCAATCCTAAAAAAATCAAGAGAGTGGTTTTCTTCACATGCCTCTCCTAACAAGGTAGTAATTAGGGTTTATTGTAATCGTGCCCAAGTTTTTTGGCATTCTTTTATATAGTAAACCAAATTTTAGTATAATATGTTAGAAGGCAAAGCACTGTTTGTGGCCGTTATGATGCTCACAGCAGCACCTATAGCAGCAACCGACCAAGGACAAGCACTCATAGGAGATGTAACCTATGAAATTGGTGAGGTATTCAATGGTGAAGACGAAGAGATTGAAGCCGTAGAGAAAATATTAGATGAGGCAGATATTGAAGATAAAGAATTATTATTGACCGATGAAGTGATAGAAGAAGATTGTTTGACACTAGGACAATACAAAGAATTAATTGACGAGCGTGAAGAATTATTAGAACAGCGCGAAGATAGAGAAGGTGCTCGTGGTGAAGATAAAGAAGACAAAAAATCAGATGATGAGAAAGAATCTGATTTAACTAAAGAAGAATGGGCAGAGAAAAAAGAAGTTATAGATGAAGAAGCTTGTTTATCTGCAGAAGAATGGGCTTTGAAATTTGAGTCAAAAGAAGATAAAGAAGAGCCATGTTTTACAATTGACGAATTAGAAAACAAACTAAAAGATGAGAGAAAACAGCACAAGAAAGGCTGGGACAGAATTCCTCATGATGAAGACAAAGATTGGGATCGAGAAGACAAAGATTGGGATCGAGAAGACAAAGTTTGGTATGAAGAGGAAGAATTTAGATTATATCTAGCCGAATTATCAGAAGCATGTGATGAAGGCGATGAAGAATCATGTGAAGAATTATCGGAAGTCCGTGAAGAATTAGCTGCAGTCCGTGATGAAGAAGACCAAGAACGTGAAGAAGACGAAGAACGTGAAGAAGATGAAGAGCGTGAGGAAGAAGAACGATCACGTAGCAGCGACGATTCCGAAGGTGACGAAGTTCGTGATGACGAAGAAAAAGAGTTTGACGAAGAAGCCTGTCTAACTATGGAAGAGTGGAAAGAAGTCATAGACGAAGAAAGAGAGAAAGATGAAGATCGCAAGGATGATGAACGTAAAAGTGAAGGCCCACACAGAGATGCTTTTGTTCGTGATATGATAGAAGAATTAGAAGTAGCTTGTGAAGATGAAAACAATGAAGAAGCTTGCGAAGAATTACAAGCTGTAGTTGCTGAACTTGAAGAAAAGGAAGGCGGCTGCGACAAAGAACGTGATGATCAAGAAAACGAAGAGTCTGAAGATGTAGACGAATCTGAAGAAGAAGAAACCGACGAAGATGAATCTGAACAAGACGAGTCTGAAGACGAAGAATCCGAAGAATAGTAAAAATGACTGAGTCAGACGGTGAAGGGATAGTTAAGCAGATTCTAAGAAAGTTAACAGGAACTGTAGGTTTTGTACTCTGTGCAGTAGGAATCTTAGGTTTCTTAGTATCAGGCTTTGCAATTGACTATATTGATGAAAGAATAGAAGAAGATTGTGATAGTAATACTGGGCAATTGGGACAAGCAATTGGTGCAGATGAAGGCCAGTGTGAAGAAGGTAGTGCTACCAGAGATCTATTGGCAGTTATTCAATATCCGTTACTAATTGCAGGAATAATTTGTGGTTTGGTTGCAGCCAAAGTTTTCTGAATTTAGAGTAAACAATATTGATAATTCTTTAGTCTTTGATCAACTTGTCTTGCGTTAGGTACTACAGTATCCAATTCTTTCCAGAACCCTTCTCCATGATTTTTAACTCTAGTATGGACTAATTCGTGAAGTAATACATAGTCTATCAATTCAGAAGGTAAATGTAGCAAATTAGCATTCAAATTTATATTGTTCTTAGTTGAACAGCTCCCCCATCTAGTTTTTTGTTTTCTTATCGAAATACGATTATAATGGAAATTGTGGTTCTGGGCTAATTCGGCTATTCTTTTGCACAAAAATTTCCGGGCAACTTTTCTATCGATTTCAGGCAATTTATCTTTCTTTTCAACTTGTAAATTCATATGCACTTTATTTTTTTTAATCCAATCAAGCTTTGATTCTACAAATTTTTTGGCATTCTTGAATGACTGTCTTCTAGGAATGACTACACGTACATATTCTGGTTTTAGAGAGATTATGATTCTTTTTGCTCTATTATTTTTGAAATATTTTATAATTCCAACTTCAGGATGTTCGATTAGGTAATCCACTTTAATTATCCGTTTATTATTATTCCGCAGATGGCTAAGCCACTTAATCCCAGAAGCATTGAGAATCTAATTATGTTTCCGACTTTTTCATCCTTTCCTTTACTTAGATATGGTTTTACCAAAAGCGCACAACCTATAGAAGGTATTACGAAAATGACTAATTTCCAAGGTAAATAATTAAGTATAAATGGCATAATTAACAGAAGAGAAGCAGCCACGCATAAAATCCACACAGTTTTCCGAGTTTTTTCATTTCCTTTAATTTTAGCATAAGTATTGCGATTAAAATCTCCGCTTGCATCTTTATTATCCATAATAATTTCTCTAGCAGTAGTTAGTATACATGCAGCTGAAGCCACAAGCCAAAGTAAAGGATCTAAGGCATGATCAATTGCAGCAGCTCCAAATAGAATAGTAATCGCCATTGTCATTGCAATTGTTAAATTTCCCCAGAACATTCTTTTCTTTAATGCAGGATTGAACGGTTTCCCATCAAGTTCGTAGGTGATCATCATTAGTAAGGCAACTAACCACACAGCCACTGAATCAATCCAAGCCATGCCTTCTATGTTTTTCTCATCATTCATTATGATTGTTACTAAACCAACACCAGAAAGAATCATCATTCGATGACCATATTTTTTTGCACTTGCTTCAGAAATAGACTCAGAAGGTAAAGGTCTTTGAGGGTGATTAATCTTATCAATTTCAATATCTAACAAATCATTTATTGCAAACCATCCTGCAATAAAGCATCCAATTGTAAAAGCATGTAGGGCCAAAGTGACTAAGTTTTCATTATAGTCCACTCCAGTTATTACAGCCCCTAGAGCTATAGTAGAAATTCCCCAAATCATATTCCATCCGCGGGATAAGTCCCACCAATTTCTTACATATTGGCGACGGAGAGTCATATTCAGGTAAAATATAGTTATAATTTAACGTTTCCCTTAGTGTAACGCATATTTTTATATTATATCAAACAATCTAAAAATTATGTTTTCAAAGAGTGCAAGCTCAATATTAGTCGTATTTTTCATGGTAGCAGTAGCCTTCACAGGCTGTCTTGATGATGCAGAGGAAGTTGAAGAGACA
>MDTB01023263.1_pt1 | contig 11669 bp, 12 predicted proteins | sample 811161 | NCBI WGS metagenome assembly MDTB01 (sample SAMN05326650, study PRJNA326480) | marine metagenome | isolation source: seawater | place: Mediterranean Sea | collected 2009
AAACGAAAGTTATATGCTTCATCATGGCGTGTCTCTTCTGGTAGTCTGTCTGTATCGTGCTTATGGCTCAGAAAACCTGACCAACCACCTTGCCCAACGGTAAACAACTCACTTACTAACAAACGCCCAACCCTGTCTGCTTGATTTTGGCCTAGAATATGTTTGATCTTTCGATGAGTTTTAGTTTTGTCAGATCCATATTGAACTAAATCCAATTGTGGATGGCGAATATCAAATGGTTTTAAGATTTTATTATATTTAGCTCCAGCAATAAACACTTCTGCGTTTTTTGTTATACACTTTAAATTTGCTGTGGTATCAACAGGAATATAAGCACCTTCAGGCTCACCATCCCACACGTCACTATTTCGATTTCCTAGGTTTTTATATTCTTGGTTACCAACATTAACGTTAATTGTGCCAGTGGCAGGAACAATGCATGATTCATATCCAGGTATTTGATACTTAAAGGTTTCACCATTTTTTAATTTTACGATATTAAAATATGTTAGTGGTACTAGATCATCATCAATATCTATGATTGGCTGATTGTTGTTATCATAGGGTGCAATATGCATATTTGTTCCTTTTATTTGCATTTAAATTTTATTATATTAGCTAAAATTTTTCAAGAAATCTAACAGTTCTATGGTATTTGGCATGGCAGGGGCACATCCAGGTTTAGATACGGTTATTGATGCACAGGCCGAACCACGTAAAACTGATTCTTTTAAATCATAACCAGATGCTATTGAAGAAACTAGTCCAGCCATAAAACTATCTCCAGCACCGGTTGGCTTCAAGGCTTCAACAGGGTAAATTCCAGTATTAAATTCTTTTTCAGACGTAATCGTTGTCGAACCCTTTTCACCCATTTTATAAATAACCAATTCGGCTGTGCTTTTGCCCAATTCTCGGGCTTTTTCTAATCCATTCTTTTTATTTCCACTCATGAATCCAAACTCTTCTTCGTTACCAATAACTGCGTCTGAAAGCTTTGCTGCTTTTGATAAGACACTTGCTGCCACCTTATTTGAAGGCCATGAGTATGGCCTGTAGTCAACGTCGAACAAAATTGGCAAACCTGCCTTTCTAGCAAGTTCAAACGCTCTGAACGCCGAAGTTCTAGAAGGTTCTGCAGCGAATACGGTTCCAGCGGTTATTACTGCCCCAAAGTTACTGAAATCAATTGCCTCAATGTCTTCATTAGTCATTTCGAAATCAGCAGCACCATTCCTATAAATTACTGACTGATGATCTTCTAATCTACTCTCATAAACTGCTAATGAGTTTCGTGCTTCACCCCCAACCGCTTTAACATATCTTTGATCGATACCATATTTACGCAATTGATTTAGACAATAGCGTCCGATTGAGTCCTTTGAAACTGAAGTTACCAATGATGCCTTGCCCTCAAGTTTAACAATTCCTGCTGCAATATTTGCCGAGGAACCTCCCATACTAACGGACATTATCTCTGCATTCTCTGTTTTTGTGCCAGGAGGATTTGGAAAAAAATCAATTCCAACTCTACCAATTACTAAAAAATTATTTTTACAGATGCCATCAAATAATTTCATGATTTACCTCATTTTTTCAGTATCTTAATATTTATATTGTTTTATAACAAACACAAATGGTTGAGCAATTTTTATTCCTTTTATTTTGTGTAGATTAAGCACATCAAATGATTTCTGGAGTATTTTACTTCGAGTTAGACAGAAAATGATAAAAGTTGACGCATAAGAATATTTGTTGATTAACAGTAAGTAAATTAAGTAAACTTCATTATGATGAGTAAAGTACATCTTATATTGGATGATAATTTGGGTTCCAACGATGTAGGAGTAATAGAAGTGTTCAAAACTTAATGGAAAAAATAACAAGTATTAAAGATTTGCAATCCAGAGCAAAAAAACGAGTTCCCAGGATGTTTTATGATTATGCTGACACTGGGTCTTGGGCAGAAGTCACTTATAATGCAAATGAAGCAGATTTTAGTAAGATCAAACTTCGTCAAAGAGTTGCTGTAGATATATCAAATCGTTCGATCCGTACACGGATGCTTGGTCAGGATGTGTCTATGCCTACAGCATTAGCACCTACTGGATTAACTGGAATGCAGAGAGCTGACGGTGAAATTTTGGCTGCAAGAGCAGCTGAAAAATTTGGTGTACCTTTTACTTTGTCAACATTATCAATTTGTTCAATTGAAGATGTTGCTGAGAACACTGTCGAGCCATTTTGGTTTCAACTTTACGTAATGACTGACCATAAATATTCAAAAGCATTAATTAATAGGGCAAAAAAAGCTGGATGTTCAGCATTGATGTTAACTTTAGATTTACAAATTTTAGGGCAAAGGCATAAGGATATTAAAAATGGGTTGTCAATTCCACCAAAGTTCATGTCAGTTTCAAATTTGTTTGATATGAGTTTAAAAACTCGTTGGTGTTTTGAAATGTTGAGAACAAAGAGAAGATCATTTAGAAATGTAGTTGGTCATGTTGAAGGAGTCTCAGATATGTCATCGTTAGGTTCATGGGTGTCTGAGACCTTTGATTTAAAATTTACTTGGGATGATATTGAAAGAATAAAAGACTGGTGGGGCGGAAAACTTATTTTAAAAGGAATTTTGGATGAAGAAGATGCTTATTTCGCCAAAAGAAGCGGTGCTGATGCAATAGTAGTTTCAAATCATGGTGGACGTCAGTTAGATGGTGCGTCATCTACTATTTCAGTTCTACCAAATATAGTTGAAGTAGTTGGTGATGAAGTTGAAGTATGGGTTGATGGTGGTATTAGATCGGGTCAAGACATATTAAAATCCATTGCACTGGGAGCTAAAGGAACGATGATAGGTCGCCCTTTTCTTTACGGATTGGGTGCTTTTGGAGAAAAAGGTGTAATAAAATGCCTAGAAATAATGCACAAAGAATTGGATTACTCAATGGCTTTATGCGGCCAGCGAAATATATCTGAGGTAGACAATAAAATTATTCACTCAATACAGCCTTAATAGATAGAAGGGTTTCATATTCCAAATCCTGTGAAGCTATTCAGTCAGAATGTTTAAGCAGATGCCTAATCCTCTGTTAAAATCCAGTAACTTCTTAAGAGTTAGTTTTGTAAACATCAGAATTCAATGTTTTTAAAACTTTTTCTCAGTATTTTTAAAATATAAAAAAATCCTATCCCGATCATTTTATTTACTCATTAAAATCTACCCGAGATTAAATACAGAATATTAGGTTTCCTTTAAATAAGAGTCCATTGTATAACTTAGTATTAAAAGAGATAACAAAATATTTTATTAATTGTTTAGGTAGAGATGGAAAAAAATTTGGCTGTTATAACTGTCCTTTTGGGAGCTTTTTTTATGAGCTTTAATGGCCTTTTGATAAGACTGATTGATGTAGCAAATGGGTTCCAAATATTATTTTATCGTTCAATTACATTGGCATTGATAATTTATATTGTAGCGACTGTGAAACGAAGAATTTCTTTGAAAAAATTCATCTGCACATTCGACAAGTGGGACTTGAGAGTTGGGCTATGCTTATCGTTGGCGTTTAGTAGTTATGTTTTTTCAATTATTTATACTACGGTGGCATCAACACTATTTATATTAGCTACAGCACCGCTTTTGGCTTCTTTGATATCGTGGATTTTATTAAATGAAGTACCAAAAAGGGCAACTATAAGTTCAATGATTTTGTCTCTGTTAGGAGTCTTTTTTATGGTTTATGGAGGGTTTGACTCGGGAGGACATATTGGTAATTTATTGGCTATTATAGCTGCTTTTTCGTTTGCTATGTCACTTGTTTTAGCTAGGAAAAGTTCAAAATCAGACGTTCTAAATGGTACCTTTATAGGTGGAGTTTTAAGTGGTTTTTTTGGACTTTGCATAGCTCAATTTGGGGATTATGGACTTTCAGTGAATTTGAGTGATTTGATTATCATGTTACTTATGGGAGGATTAGCCATTGGTCTTGGAATAACCTTAGTTTATCTAGCTACACCCTTTCTCTCGGCTCCAGAAGTAAGTGTTTTGGTGCTTTTAGAGAGCTTACTTGGGCCTGCATGGGTATGGTTGGTTCTTGGATATCCAATGAGTTTGAAGGAGTTATGGGGGGGATTTCTTGTATTTATGGCTGTTTTGTCATTGGCATATTTTAGTTCAAAAGAGAACCACCCTGTTAACTTAAAAAAGCTGTAGATGGTCTATTCTATCCACTCTGAGTCCATATTTATTGACTCAGCACCAGACTTATCGTAGCTTCCACCTCCAGCTGATAAGGCTGCTAATAAGCCTAAGCCTATAACAGCAGGCCACATCAATGAGTCAAACTGGGAATTTTCTTCAAACTTTTCTCCAGTTATTCTGGTTAAATCAATAGTGTTAACGTCAAATGTGTCCATATTTGACGTTACTTGACAGGAACTTAGCATCATTAGGCTGATAAAAATTGTTAGAACTTGTTTTTTCATTTCAGTTAGTTTCTTTGTTAGCAATATTTTTCAGGGCCGAGCCATTGCTCTTGCGAATAACGATCTCCATGTGCCCATCCAATAGGTAAGACCTTCTCTATCTCGCTCATTTGCTCTGAGGAAAGTTTTTTGTTAGCACCATTAGCCATTTCAACAAAATGATTAACTGATCGTGTGCCAGGAATTGTTAAAATGTGTTTTCCTTTATTGTGGAGCCAAGCAATTGCTAATCCTGCTGCGGTCAGATTAAGATTTTTAGCAAGAGATCTGAACCCTTCACATGCCTTGATATTAGCTGCATAATTGTTTTGGGAAAATCTGGGATTTTGTTTAAGAAACGGAAGTGATGGGACTAAGTTTTCATCAATCGGATTATCTGTCAACAACCCGCGCCCTACTGGACTAAAAGCGACCAGAGAGGTGTTGAGTTTTTTTGTTCTTTGTACTAACCCTAATTCTGGGTATCGGGTCGAAAGCGAGTATTCTGATTGAATAGCACCAACTGGATATATAGCTGAAATTTTTTCTAGGGTTGTTGGAGCAATTTCTGAAAATCCAAATTGTTTAATTTTACCTTCCTTCACAAAACTAATTAATGTGTTAACTATTTCTTCTAAATTTCTAGTTTTTTCGAGCCGGTGGATATAATATAATTCAATTGAGTCGACACCTAACCTCATTAATGAGTTATCTAATTCTTTTTTTAGATGATTGTAGCTGTTATCAAAAAATGGTTTTCCACTATTATCTTTGCTAATTCCTCCTTTAGTTGCTATTTTAAAATGCTCTTTTGCTGAGAAACCATTTGTGGTGAGGAATTTACCTATTCTTTCTTCTGACATCCCCATTCCGTAAACATTCGCTGTATCAACATGGTCTATACCAAGATCCATTGCCGTTTTTAATATTTGATAAGACTTTTCATCATTGGTGGGTCCATAGAAGTCTGAAAAAGACATAGCTCCGATACCCATTGCCGACACTTTTGTTCCATTACTGCCTAATAACCTTTTTTCCATGAATTATTATATCCTTGCTTTACATTCTGAAATTTTGATATTCTTTGCTGTAACATACTTGATAAATCGGTAAAAAGTATACATATGATTTAACGACAATAAATATCTATAAGTTTAGTATATAATCATCGCTTTTGATAAAATAAAAACGGAGTGAAAATGGGTTGGAAGGTATATCTTTCTGGAGAGATACATACAGCGTGGCGTGACTTGATTCGAAATGAGATCGAAAAATTTAACTTGGATGTGATGTTTTCCCAGCCCAACACTAGCCATTCAGACTCTGATGATTGTGGTGTTTTGATATTGGGCCAAGAAGACAAGAAATTTTGGCATGATCATAAAGGAGCCAAGTTAAATGCCATGAGAAATCAAAAAGCTATAAAAGAAGCAGATATAGTTGTTGTAAGGTTTGGAGATAAATATAAGCAATGGAATGCTGCATTTGATGCGGGATATGCAGCGGCAATTGGCAAGAGTTTAATAGTTGTTCATGACTCAGAGCAACAGCATGCTTTAAAGGAGATTGATGCTGTAGCTAATGCGGTTGTAGAGTCCCCAGAACAGGTGGTTAGAATATTAAAATATGTTATTAATGGAGTTTTGTGATCAAAAACCTGTTTACATTAAACTATTTTTTCTTTTTCCTTTTTGCCTTTCAATTGGCTTTCGCAGAAGAAGGTAAGATGAATAAAATTAGTAACAGACCGGTGGTGTGGGAGTTCTTTACTGATCAAGTAATGGGTGGGGTTTCTAGAGGCGATTTAAATGTTATAGGAGACTCTAAGAACCACTTTTATCGCTTAGTAGGAGACGTCTCTACAAAAAACAACGGTGGCTTCATACAGTTTAGAGCAAAAATATCGGGTTTAGACAAGTCTATTCGTGGTGTTTCGGTAAAAGTCCGAGGGAATGGGGAGGATTATTATATCTTTCTTAGAACTACTGGCACATTTTTACCTTGGCAGTATTATAAAGCGGCTTTTCGTACCACATCTGATTGGGAAATTTTAAAGATTGATCTCGTAGATTTTAAGAGATCGAGTAATTTTTTGCGCAATAGTATTGATGCTGATTCGATTAAAAGTATAGGAATAGTGGCCTTTGGGAAAAATCATAAGGCCTCTATTGATGTAGCAATGGTTGATTTCTACTAAAAAAAGCTAAAAAAAGTAGTTTTCTCAAACAGAATTTGACTCCACTTTATTCTTCATGTCATATTTATTTCAATTAAAGAATATTAATTAAGGAACTGTTCTTTCAAATGAAAAAAGTACTTTTTCTCATACCAATCGCTTTATTGGTAGCCTGTAATACAGCAAACAATTTCCAGCCAATTAAGTCTTCTTTGGCTTTACAGGAGGAATTAGCTATAGGAGATAGTTCGGATAACTCTTTTCCAGTTGAAGGTACTCAATTTGTTTCACTTCATGCTGATAGAGAACTGAGATTGAATAAGAGTTGCTCTCAGGTACTTAAACTTCAATTAGTTCAAAGCCGTGATTACCGCGAGACTCTTGTAGAACTTAAAAATCGTGCAATTTTGATGGGTGGAAACTCTGTATCTTTAGTTAATTGGCGAGAATATGGGAACAGAACTGGTTTAATTGGAAACATTTACATTTGTAGAGCAAAAACTTATCATATACATCCACACCCAGGTACGTGATTAATATAGAAAGTTAGCTTTAGTTTAACCTTCGTAATTTCTTTAAGGCCAAAACCCGTATGTATAAGTCAAATAAACTAGTTTTTTTGGTTAATCCAGTAGCTGGTAAGCTTTCTGAAAAAAAAAAGATACAGCTAATAAAAGATTTGTTTCCTGATATTATCTGCAACATCGTTCTTTCAAAGAATGAGTCTCATGCAAAAGAAGTTTCTTTGGAGTTTTTTCGTAAAAAGTATTTAGTTGTCGCCTGTGGAGGTGACGGCTTCATTCGGTTAATTGCTCAAAAAGCTGTAGAAAGTGGAGGCACTTTTGCTCTTTTACCTTTTGGTAGAGGAAATGATTTTGCCAATAGCCTTGGGTTAATATCACTTCAGGTGGCAGCTAATGCAGTATCGATTGGGAGAATAAAAAGGGTTAGATACCTAGAGCTTGTATTTAGCGGCGAGGAACGGCCAAATAGAAAGAAGATTTGCCTTACTTGTGCTGGTGTAGGTTTATTAAGCGAGGCAGCGGCTAGGGCTTCGAAGATGCCGATATTAAAAGGTCGTTTATTATATGCAATTTCAGCTCTGATTTGTTTTATTCCTCTAAACATAAATACCTATATTATAAAGTGCGATGAGGAATACTTTGAAGAAGAATTATTAATTTCCGTAGGGGCTGTCGGGCGATTTACCGGGGGTGGCCTTTATGTTGCCCCTGAAGCGGGTATGTATGAGAAGAGGGTGAACCTCGTTCAAGCTCGAAAAGTTAATAGGTTTTCTGCGATTAAATTGCTTGGAAGCGTATTTAAAGGAACACACTTGTTGCATCCAAAAGTGGATAACAGGCATTTTCAAAAAATAGACTACGATACGCTGAACAAAAACTCACTAGCTAGATCCGTTTATGGCGATGGAGAATTACTAGGATATTTACCTTGTCAAATAGTAATTGGTGAGAAGCCATTTTTGGTTTGTTGCTAAGAATATACTTATTTGTGATTCTTTAATCGTTCATTTTTAAAGCTTTGATAAATGCTTCCTGCGGTATTTCGACTTTCCCAAATTGTCGCATTCTTTTCTTTCCTGCTTTTTGTTTGTCCAGTAATTTTCTTTTTCTAGTGACATCTCCACCGTAACATTTTGCAGTCACATCTTTTCGTAATGCAGAAATTGTCTCTCTCGCAATAATTCTGCCTCCTATGGCCGCTTGAATTGGAACTTTAAACATGTGCTGAGGTATTAATGATTTAAGTTTTTCGCACATAACTCGTCCTCTCGCCTCTGCCCTCGCTCGATGAACCATAGTTGACAAAGCGTCAACTGGCTCATCATTCACCAAAATTTGCATTTTAACCAGTTGATCTTCTGAATAATCAGTTATTTGATAATCAAAGCTGGCATACCCCTTAGTTACTGATTTTAATCTATCGTGAAAATCAAATACAACTTCGTTTAGCGGCAAATCATAGACTACCATCGCTCGAGTGCCAGCATATGTTAAGTTTCTTTGAACACCTCGTCTATCTTGGCAGAGCTTTAACACATCACCTAAATATTCATCGGGGACCAATATGGTTGCATTTATTCGAGGTTCTTTTATGTGAGCAATTTTCACTGCATCAGGCATATCTGCTGGGTTATGCAACTCCAAAATGGATCCATCAGTTTTAAAAATTTGGTAAATTACACTGGGTGCTGTGGTAATTAAGTCAATTTTATATTCTCTTTCGATTCTATCCCGTACTACTTCGAGGTGAAGTAATCCCAAAAACCCACATCGAAAACCAAAGCCCAGTGCAGCTGATGTTTCCATTTCAAAAGAAAATGAAGCATCATTAAGTGCTAATTTTTCAATTGAGTCACGAAGTGGTTCAAAGTCAGAACTATCTACTGGAAACAATCCACAAAAAACTACTGGTTGGGATGGCTTGTATCCTGGTAGAGCACTTTCACATCTTTGACGATCAAGAGTAATGGTATCCCCTACCCGGGTATCTCTGACTTGCTTTATGGATGCGGTTAAGACCCCAATTTCACCAGGCTTCAATGAGTCTATATTTTCCATTTGAGGGCGAAGTACCGCAACACGGTCAATAGTATAAGTAGCACCAGTTTGCATCATGAATACTTTGTCCCCTTTTTTTAATTGTCCATTATGAACTCTCACCATTACTACAACTCCAAGATATGCATCATACCAACTATCCACCAACATAGCTTTTAACGGAGCATCTATGTCTCCATGTGGACAGGGCAACTGTTCAACAATGGTTTCAAGAACATCATCAATTCCTTGGCCCGTTTTTGCGGATATTCTCACGGCATTTTGTGCTTCAATGCCAATAACGTCCTCAATTTGTTTTGAAACACGTTTACAATCAGCAGCAGGTAGATCAACCTTATTAAGGATGGTAATTATTTCGTGATCTGCTTCTATTGCGGTATAGACATTAGCCAGTGTTTGAGCCTCCACTCCTTGAGATGCATCTACAACTAATAAAGAACCTTCTACGGCTCTCATTGACCGCGATACTTCATAAGAGAAATCGACATGGCCAGGAGTATCAATTAAATTTAAAATATATGCTTTGCCGTCTTTTGCTAAATAATTCAATCTCACTGTGTTAGCTTTGATTGTTATCCCTCGTTCCCTTTCTATGTCCATGGAGTCAAGAATTTGATTCTTCATATCTCGATTGGCAACTGTATCGGTATATTGAATTAATCTATCAGCTAAAGTTGATTTTCCATGATCTATATGTGCAACAATAGAAAAGTTTCTTATATGTAGGATTTTTGTCATATCACTGGATATGAGAGACTTTTCAGACAAGGTCAAGAAAAATGCGTAGAAATTTCTTCTAAAAGTATAATTGACATAGACACATTTTAGTTAGCCAACATTGCCCTGTCTATGTCCTTCTTTACTTTCAAAGCATTCTCAGATAGTTCAGTTTCTTTAGCTTTCGCCATAAAAGAGTCCAAACCCCCCCGTTGATCTACAGTTCTTAAGGCTGCAGCAGACACCTTGAATTTAAAAGTCCTTCCCAGTATTTCAGATATCAGGCTTACGTTATTTAAGTTTGGTAAAAATCGTCGACGTGTCCGATTTTTTGCGTGACTAACGTTATTTCCAGTCTGTACACCCTTTCCAGTTAATTCGCATCGGCGTGCCATCTTTATCCCTCTTTACTCTTGTTGAACGGTAAATGTTTTTTAACTTATTAATAGAGCGTCGGTTTAACTGTACCTAGTGACTAAGTCAATACCCTCACCAAGGTCTTTAATGGAAAAGAGATAATTTTTAATTTTTTGAAAATAGCTCTTGTATCAGCAGATCGGCAGCAACATCCGGATTAATTTGGCCTAAAGATATTTTCTCTTCATAGTATTCTCTTTGTTTTTGAATGGTATTTGAGTCTTTAATATTTTTTTGAATTAAATAGGCCAGTTCACGCTCAAACCATATTAGCTTTTGTTTATTTCTTCGTTGCGAAAAAAAGTCATTTTTTTTCCTCCAAGTTACCAATTTACGAATTTCTAACCAAGTTTCTTTGATAGCTGTCCCATTAAGAGCGGAGATAGTTTTTGCTTTTGGAAAGTCAGGAGGATCAGACCCTCTATCTCTAAAGAGATTTAGTGCACTTGAATACTCAGAACAAGTTCTGACTGCTGCTTCCTTTAAGGAACCATCAGCTTTGTTTATGAGAATTAAATCAGCAATTTCCATTATTCCGCGCTTAACTCCTTGAAGCTCATCTCCTCCTGCTGGGGCTATTAATAAACAAAAGATATCAGTCATCTCTGCTACCATTGTCTCAGATTGACCAACGCCCACTGTTTCGACGAGAATTATATCAAAGCCTGCAGCTTCGCATAAGATTATAGATGCATTTGTTCTCCGAGCTACTCCTCCTAAGTTACAATTAGTTGGGGACGGTCTTATGTAAGCGAGCTCACTTCTGCTTAGTAAATCCATTCTTGTTTTGTCACCCAGGATGGAACCTCCAGAAGTTGTTGATGACGGATCTACAGCAAGGACAGCAACTTTTTTACCAGCTTTAATGAGTTGGATACCCAAACACTCAATAAAGGTTGATTTTCCAACACCAGGTGTTCCAGTGAGGCCAATTCGAATGGAAGAATGATTATGCTTCGTTATTTGGCTCATTAATCGATTGGCTTTGTCTCTGTGGTCTTTTCTGGTTGACTCAATTAGCGTGATCGCTTTTGATAAAGATCTTCTATCCCCTTGCTTAAGTTTGTCAGCTAATTTAGCTATTGTGCCTTTTTCAGAGTTAATCATTTAGTAAGTTTCCTAAAAGCGGTCTGATACAATTTGTTAGTTTAAAAATGTATTTATTTCTTAAACATATATAAACTATAATGAATAGTTCTAGAAAGAAAAAAATTAAATTATTCTATTTAGAAAGTAGACTACATGAAACTTTTATTACTCAATTTTTCATTTTTAGTGATTTTATTTAATATAGCTGACGTAAATCA
>MDTB01102106.1_pt1 | contig 11669 bp, 10 predicted proteins | sample 811161 | NCBI WGS metagenome assembly MDTB01 (sample SAMN05326650, study PRJNA326480) | marine metagenome | isolation source: seawater | place: Mediterranean Sea | collected 2009
ACTTTTGGAAAAGCCTTTGTAGCTACCGTTATCAAAAAATTTCCAAAAATAAAAAAACTAATCATTTTCAGCAGAGATGAGCTAAAACAATTTGAAATGTCTTCTCAGTTTTCATCAAAAAAACACAAGTTTCTTAGATATTATTTAGGTGATGTTAGAGACAAAGAAAGAGTCAAAAGAGCTATTGAAGGCGTAGATTATATTATTCACGCTGCAGCATTAAAACAGGTAAATGCTGCTGAAAAAAACCCTTTAGAATTTATTAAAACTAATATTTTAGGAGCTCAAAATATAATAGATGCAAGTTTAGATGCAAATGTAAAAAAAGTAATCGCACTATCATCAGATAAAGCTGCGTCACCTATAAATTTATATGGTGCAACTAAACTTTGCAGCGATAAATTATTTATAGCCGCTAACAGTTACGTAGGTTCTAGAAAGCTTTCATTCTCTGTAATCAGGTACGGAAATGTACTAGGCTCTAGAGGATCTGTTTTAAAGGTTTTCTTAGAAAAGAAAAAAAACTCCATGCCATTTGGTATTACAGATTATAAAATGACTAGATTTAATTTAAACATAAAACAGGCAGTTGAATCCACTATTTGGGCTTTAACAAATTCTCTTGGCGGAGAAATTGTGGTCCCCAAAATCCCTTCTTTTAAGATTATAGATTTAGCTACAGCTATAGATAAAAATCGTAAAAAAATTATAATAGGAAGAGGATTGGGTGAAAAATTACATGAAGAACTAATTTCATCTAGTGATAGCTACACTACTTACGATATTGGTAAATATTATTTAATACTACCATCACAGATACCAGAACAAATAGATAAATTTAAAAAAAAATATAAAATATTTAAAAAAGTTGAAGAAGACTTTTCTTATACTTCAAAAAATAATAAAGATTATTTAAAGGTAGAAGAAATTAAAAAAGAAATATTAAAATACGATAAAATTTAAAAATCTAAATTAATGATGCAGAAAGTTAAACTTAAAAAAAAAGCAAATTTTAGTTTAATAAAATTAAAAAAAGTAATAAGTCATAAAGGAAAAATTATAAAAATTTTAAATAAAGGGGATATCAGATTTTTCAGTTTTGGGGAGCTATATATTTCGGAGGCAAAAAAAGGATTTGTTAAAGCCTGGAAAAAACATAAACAAGTATATTTAAATATTTTAGTTTTAACTGGATCAATAAAGTTTGTTTTTTTTAATGAAAGAACAAGAAAGTTTAAAAAAATTATACTAAGTGAGTCTAGTAATAAAAGACTATTTATTCCAAAAAATGTATGGTTCGGCTTTGAGGGATTAAAACATAAAAATCTACTTTTAAGCCTCGCGAGTAATTCAAAGATTCAAAAAGAGCTGATGAGAAAAAAAGTAAAAGATTTAAATTATCAATGGAAATAGATAAATCGAAAGTAGCAGTTATTTTAGCAGGAGGTTTAGGCTCTAGATTAGGAAATTTGACTAAGAAAATTCCAAAACCTTTAATCAAAATTGGTAATAAACCAGTTATTTTACACATTTTAGAAATTTATTTAAAGTTCGGTATTAACAATTTCATTTTAGCAATCGGGTATAAAGGAGATGAAATAGTCAAATATTTTACCAATAAAAATATTTATTTTAAAAAAAAATTAATAATTAAAAAAAAAATTAATAATAAAAACTGCCAAATCACTCTAGTTAAAACAGGAATAAATACTATGACAGGAGGAAGAATTAAAAGGTTGAAGAACGAAATTACCTCTGAAAATTTTTTTTTAACTTATGGCGATGGTGTATCTAATGTAAATTTGAAGAAGTTAGAATATTTTCATCATAAACATGGCAAGCTTGTTACAGTTACAGCCGTGCACCCAATTCCTCGTTTTGGTGAAATGGATATAAAAAAAAATCTAGTTACTAGATTTAGTGAAAAAAAAAGATCTAATAAAATATGGATTAACGGTGGCTTCTTTATTTTTAATAAAAAATTTTTAAAATATATAAAAAATGACACAACAATACTTGAACGAGAACCTCTAGAAAAAGCTGCAAAAGGAAAGCAAATGTTTGCATTTAAACACAGAGGTTTTTGGCAATGTATGGACACTAAAAGAGACAGAGATTTATTATCAAATTTACTAAAAAAAACAAAACCGTGGTAAAAAAAACTATACTAATAGTTGGTGGAACTGGATTTATAGGAAGAAATTTAGTTAAGTATTTTGTAAAAAAAAAATTTAAAGTTGTAAGCTTATCAAAAAAAAGACCTAACAAAAACGAAACTATAAAAACAGTTACTTATATAACAGGAGATTTTTGTAAAAATTTTTATATAAAAAAATAAAAAAAATAAAATTTAATTACATAATTAACGCTGGTGGCTATGTTGATCATACAGAAAATAAAAAAAAAAAAAAAATATATATTTAGTTCTCATTATTTAGCTACTAAACGTCTAGCTAATTTCTTTATAGATAAAAAAATAGATCTTTTTCTCCAAATCGGAACTGGTAATGAATATGGAAATGCAAGAAGCCCAAATAGTGAAAATTTTTTATGCAAACCAATATCTACCTATGCAAAAGCAAAACTGAAAGCTACTCAATATCTGTTAAAATTAAATAAGGATTATAAATTTCCAGCTGTAATATTTAGAATTTATCAGGTATATGGTCCAAATCAAAGCTCCAACAGACTTATACCTGGAACTATTAAAGCATGTATTTCTAATCTGGATTTTAATTGTACTAACGGCAAACAAATAAGGGATTTTTTGTTTATTAATGATTTGTTACTATCAGTTAGTAAGTTAATTAAATATAAAAACAAAGCCATTGGTAATATTTTTAATATAGGAAGTAGCAAGCCTCACAGTGTCAAAAAAGTAATTAAGTCAATTCACAGCCACCTAAACTCGGGTAGTCCAAAATTTGGAAAAATTGAGATAAGGAAAAAAGAGGTATTGAGAAATTTTCCTAGTATAAAAAAAGCAAAAAAATTAATTTATTGGACACCACAACATTCTTTAAAACAAGGCCTTAAGAAAACTATTAATTATTATTTAAATGATAAAAAAAAGTAAAAATACACCTTTAGTAAGCATTGTAATAAATATTTTTAACGGAGAAAGATATATTGAAGAAGCGCTTAAAACAGTTTTTAAACAAACCTATAAAAATTGGGAAGTAATTTTTTGGGATAATAAATCAACGGATAGTAGTAAAAAAAAATTTAAAAAATTTAAAGACAAAAGATTAAAATATTACTTAGCAAAAAAACACTGTCATCTTTATGGAGCTAGAAATTTAGCAATCAAAAAATGCAAAGGTAGCTTTATCACTTTTCTAGATGCTGATGATTTATGGCTACCTAGCAGATTGGAAGAACAGATAAAATTTATGAAATTAAATAAACAATATAAAATTATTTATACAAACTATTATGTTTTAAAAAATGATAAAAAATATTTATTTAAGTCTTATCTTCCCGAAGGCTATATCACTCAAAGATTATTGGATAGATATGATTTAGGAATTTCAACGGTGATGCTTAAAAGAGAACTATTTGTAAAAAATTTTTTTAGTCAAAAATTAAATATTATTGGAGATTTTGATTTTTTTATAAATTTGAGTTTAAAAGAAGAAATAGGCTGTATACAAAAACCTTTATCAATTTATAGGAAACACAGCTCAAATTTTTCGATTAAAAATTCTCAACTTCATATAAATGAAATAAGTGAGTGGATTTTACATAATAAAAAGAATAATAAAAAATTTAAAAACTATTCTTTAAAAGGTCAAATTCTTTATTTACAAAGTTTGAAAATCAAAGAATACTTTAGACAAAATAAAAAACACCTTATTTTGGGAGAGATTTTAAAAGCACCAATTAATTTTAAAAAAATTAAGTATATTATTTATATTTTTTTGCCTAGAGTAATTGTAAATAAATATTTAATATAAAAAATTTTTCTTGGGCCTTTAGCTCAATAGTAGAGCGTTCGCTTGACATGCGAAAGGTAGTAGGAGCGTAACCTACAAGGCCCACCAATTTTTGAATAAAAACGTCGTTTTAGTGTGTTTACTTTGCAATAAAAAGACATTATAAGGGCATGCCTGGTAATTATTGCGAAGGGGCCACACCCGATCCCATTCCGAACTCGGAAGTAAAGTCCTTCAGCGCCAATGGTACTTTGTCTTAAGACATGGGAGAGTAGGACGTTGCCAGGCTTAACAAAATTATTATGAAAGTAAGAAGCTCACTTAAATCATTAAAGTCGCGAGACCTTAATTCAAAATTAGTTAAGCGTAAGGGTAAAGTTTACGTTATTAATAAAAAGAACCCAAGATACAAAGCTCGCCAAGGGTAAATTAAACATTATGAGCGATAAAGATCATAAAAATACTTGGAATGGATTTGTCAAACTAGTTACTTGGGGAACGGCGGCAGTTATATTGATCTTAGTAATTTTAGCTTTAACATTGTTGTAAAATTTACAGGTATGATTGTAGGATCTATAAAAGAAGATATAAATCTAGAAAAAAGAATTTCGATAACACCTGAAACGGCTAAGAATATTAAAAACTTAGGTTTAGAAGTATATTTGGAGGATGGTTACGCTAATCATCTTGGAATAAAAGATAAATTCTATCAAGAAGCTGGCGCAAAATTTTATCCATCATCTTCAGAAGTAATCGAAAATTCAGATTTATTAACAAGAGTAAATTGTCCTGTAGATAAAGAAATAAAAACTTTAAAAAATAAAAGTATTTTAGTAGGAATATTTAATCCTACAAAAAATGAGGAAAGGCTAAAACAAATTTTAAAAAAAGATATAAAAGTTTTTTCTTTAGAACTTTTACCACGTATTTCAAGAGCACAATCTATGGATGTTTTATCATCTCAATCTAATTTAGCAGGTTATAGAGCTGTAATAGAGTCTATATATGAATTTGAAAAAGCAGTTCCAATGATGATGACTGCAGCTGGAACTGTACCAGCAGCCAAAGTTCTTGTTATAGGAGCAGGAGTAGCAGGACTGCAAGCTATTGCTACTGCAAAAAGATTAGGAGCTATAGTATCAGCTACCGACGTAAGAGAAGCATCTAAAGAACAAGTTGAAAGTTTAGGTGGAAAATTTTTAACTGTTGAACAAAAAGAAAACTTGGAAACATCTGGTGGATATGCCAAAGAGGCAAGCGAAGAATTTAAAAAAAAACAAGCTGATCTACTTAAGGATGCTTTAAAGAAAAATGATATAGTAGTTTGTACTGCTCTAATTCCTGGCCGACCAGCACCTAGAATTTTATCTGAAGAGTTAGTAAAACTCATGAAACCTGGTTCAATAATATATGACCTTGCTGTAGAGCAGGGTGGCAACTCTGCCTATTCTGAGATTGATAAAATCAACACTGTAAATGGAATAAAGATTATAGGAATAAAAAATTTAATGAACAAATTACCATTAACTGCATCAAGTCTTTATGCTAAAAATTTGTTTAGTTTTATTAGAAATCTATATAGTAAAGAAAATAAAAATTTTAATATAAATTTAAAAGATGAAATAATTGAAAAGTCTTTAATAAAATAATAAAGGCTAACTTATCCTTTTCAATCTTTTAATTGTTTCAGGGTTTTTCAAGTCATTTATCGTATCAATTTCTACCCAATCTTCCTTAAATCTTATAGGCCTTACCTTTTTCCCCCTATCTATAATTTCTTGCAAAAAATCAGTTAGATAACAATTCTCAATTCTTTTTCCTTGAATATTCTTATTTTCTGATTTTATTTTATTAAAAGTATCTAAAAAATACTTACTTCCCAACTTAGATAATTTTATCAAGCCAATATACTGTCCTTCAATATCTTTATAGGTGTTAGTTTTCTTTCCAATTTTACTTATTTTATTATTTTTAATTTTTAGTGTTTCTAAATCTAATAAAGGATTTTTAAATCGCTTTTTCCAATATTTTTTGAAATTACTATCTATTGCTACTGCTATATCGGATTTACTTTTCATCAGTTTCTTAAGTATATTTTCGTGATATACGATATCTCCATACGAAATAATAACATTATTATTAAATTTATTTTTAGCCTTAAAAAGTGACCAAACCATATTGGTCTTACGGTAATCTTTATTAATTAATAAATTAATCTTAAATTTTTTAAGAAAAGAACTTAAGTACCCTCCAACGATAGTGATATTTTTTATATTACTCCTCCTAAGTATTTTTATTTGTCTAGATAAAATAGTTTCACCTTCAATATTGACAAGACATTTAGGAATTTTTTTCGTATATTTTTTGAGTCTTTTTCCTGAACCCGCAGCTAATATAATTGCGTTGTATTTTTTCATTTAGGAATTAAAAAACTTTTTAATAATAGTAATATTAGTTTTTTTTAGCTGTCCTCTTTCAGGGTGCCACATTATACCCAATATTTTTTCATTTTTGGACTTTAACATTTGAATTGATCTACCAGAATAATAAATAGGTATTAAATTTTTACTAAGTAGATTTTTAGTAATTGAATAATCGTGAAAAGACATTACAGACTTTTCTACTTTGTATTTGTTTTTGTAAATTGATTTAAAACTTTTGAGGTAATTAATCTTATTAACAAATCCTGGTATTTTAGTTATACCTCCTTTGAATAAAATATTTAATGACTGCATACCTCTACAAACACCTAATATCGGTATTTTTCTATCTTTACATATTTTGAATATTTTAGTTTCCGTTATATCTCTAAAGGCATTTGTATTATTATTTTTTTTTTTATTTAAACCTAGATTTTTTGTAATTGGCCCACCGCCAGAAAAAATAAATCCTTTAATTTTATTTTTTTTAATAAAATCACTTATATTTATTATTCTATTTGGTATTAAAACAAGATCGATGTCACATTTATTAGCGAGCTCAAACCAGTTTTGATCTAAGGAGTCGTAAGTTTCCTTTTGATTGCTAAGCTTTAATTCTCTCTGAGTAATCCCAATTCTTATTTTATTCATAAATAATAAAAAATAACTAATTTTAATGAATTACCTCTATTTTTTTTGTTTCACAATTTAAAAAGATCGTATTTGAAGATTTTAATTTGTGAAAAATTTGTTCTCCACAACCAATAGCTGCTGGCAAACCAAATTCTGCACATCTTATCGACATATGAGAGTTAGCGCCACCAAATTTAGTTATTAATGCTTTGATGTTGAATGAAAATATCCAATCATATCCAGGGTCTGCACCTTCAATTAATACTATTTTACCAGAAATTTTGTTTTTTAGCTCGTAATTGGTCAGGCTATTTATTTCTATAATTTCCCCCTGTATTTGTTTATTTGTAATAAAATTTGGTGCATTTATTTGAAACGGTATGACATACAAACCATTAATGTCAGTAAAAACAAGAGGTAGTTTTATTAAGGAATGCAATTTAAAAAGTTTTTTATTTTTGATTATTTTTTTTTTTAATTCTTTGATGTTTTTATTCTTTGTAAATTTTAAAACATCATTAATTTCTAGATAAGAAATTTCCTCGTTGCCCAATTTAAATTTTTTAAAGAATATTTGTAATTTTTCTAAAATATCACTAATAGATTTTGTAAAAATAAACTTAGCATATTCCCTTGCTTTGATAGAATCTTTAACAAAATCAATAAAAGTCTGACTATTAATAGTAAATGAATTCTTGTTTAAAATAATATCAATATTATTTAAAGTTTTTTTTGTAAAATTAAATTTTCGATTTTGAATTTTTTTAATGCTCCTCTTTATTTCTTTTCTACCTTTGAACAAAGAGGACTCATCATATCTTTTACTACAAATATCATAAGTACCGGGTCTTAAATGGCCATATTTCTTGAAAAATTCATTTTTTGATATATTTTTTGCTCTGTAATTTTCTATATCCATCGCAATATCGCTCGCAATAGTTTTTATTGAGAAGTAAAATTTTTTTGCTTCGTTCACACTTATAATTTTCAAATTTATTAGTGATTTTATGAAAGTGTCAGCAATAAAAGCATATCTAGCTAGTATAGAAAAAGGAAGAGTTCCAAACTGTTTACATTCATAAATTTTTTCTTCTATATCTTTAATTACTTTTTTATTTGAACTAGAATCATTCTGTAATAATCTTAATTTTTTAATTTTATCTATCTCTACATGCAAACCATTAGTCATGTAATTTTTTAAAATATTATTTGTTATTTCAAAATATTCTTTTAATAAAATTTTTTTCTCTCGAGTATTAATTGATTTTTTTAATAAAGTATTAATTTTTTCATTTATATCAAAAGTGTAGCAAGTTATTGCTATGTCAAATTCAATTTTATCATGGAGATAAGGTTTCTTTCTTAAATTATCTAACCAATTATTTACTATTTTTTTTCTTAAATTTTTTTTAATATTATTTGGTGTAAAGGACTCAAAACTTAATTTAGTATCAATGTAAGGTTGGTCAAAAAAAGTCTCCATTAAGTCATTTTTAATTGGCTTAAAATAACCTATTTTCGATCTCGCATCTGACCAAGTATCTTCTGTAATTAGTGCCTTGTAAAGCGAGGATGATAAAGGTTTAGATATTTTACCTATCATTTCCGCTGGATTCCAATCAGGCATTTGTCCATAAACAGTATTGAAACTTTCATTCATATTTTTCTGCTTTAGCTGAGAAGAAAGTTTTTTTTTTATTTTAACAAAAGAATTTTCAAAATTTTCATTTAATTTCTGACTCCATTTCTTTATTTTAGCTATTGGCCTTACTTGAAATATGTAACATCTTAAATCCTTTGTAAGCCCAAATTCTATATCTATGAAATCTGATTTTATTTTTTTTTCTAAGTCTTTTACACATTCTATTAATTTTTTAAATCTTTTAGATTTAAGTTTATTTTTTTGATTCCTGTAAATGTATAAAGTTCTGTTAGAGTATTTAGAACTACCCGAGGTAACCGTATCAGTAAAGCTAGTTTGATCATCGTAATTAATAGAATAATATGGAGCTCCATTCTCTATTTCATGGGTAAAAACAACTCCCGACATCGATATGTTTACAATAGACTCTTGAACAATAATTTCATTTGAAGAAAAATTATTTGATTTTTCGTAGCTTTTAAAAACTCTTTCTATATTTTTGGATATTTGAATATTGCTTTTTCTTTTAACATTATTAACCGAAAGATATTTTCCAGCATTAGATGATTTTTTGGTATCTTCATAAATAGATGATGAACGAATTATCACATTTTTGGAACTTAAACTTTTTTGAATTTTTTTTGTTATTTCTTTTTTGTTTTTTTCCCAATCTTTGTAAGTAAAAAAAATAAATTTTGGAATTTTAAACTTTATATTCATCTCTTTTAATTGATTAATATTTTTTGCCTTAGAAGAAAATATAAATTTTTTATTTATTTTGGCCATATCTTGATCTTAGTTCATTTAAGTTTAAACTTTTTTACCAATCAAAACGTATATATTGCAAAATTGATTTGGAAAAAAAGTTATTAGAATTTTTTGCAATATATTTCCTAAGATTGACAGCTGATATCCCTCTACTCTCGCAACATTTTCATTAAATATTTTTTGTTTTTTAGATCTAAAAAAAGAAAACTTATACAAAAAAGGCATATTTTCTACAGGATAAATTTTTTGTATGGCAAATCCATGTTTAATAAAAATTTGAGCAAATTCTTTTTTTGTTAGATTCATTTTATGAAAAAATAATTTTTCTTTATTTTTTTTTTCGTACATAAAGTCATTAATTTTATTTTGGATATTATCTGCCCTGAAAGAAGCACATATGTAACCATCTTTTTTTAATACTCTATTTGTTTCAACAATAGCTGCATCTAAATTATCTTTTAAATTATGATAAAGTCCGAAGGCCAGAATATAATCAAAATGATCATTTTTAAATTTCAATTTTGATATATCTCCAACTTCTACTTGAAGTGATTTATCTATTTTTCTTAATTTATCTATTGCTTCTTTGACAAAATCTATTCCAATTATTTTGTATCCATTATCATGATAGTAGCGTAAAATTCTTCCTGCTCCGCAACCTGCTTCTAAAATTAATTTATTTTTTTCTTGAATTAATATTTCAGAATATCTTAAAGGATATTTATCAACATTTACCATCGGTTTATCCGATTCTATGTCAGTCCATCTTTTAGTCCAGTAATCGTGGTTATTTTTGTCTCGGTAAGTAATTCGCATTATAATTTATCAATGTATTTATAGTATTTTTTCAATTCTTTAAAGATGAATTGTGAAACTACTTTATTTCCATATTTTGATAAATGCCCGCCATATTTGTCATTTGTATAAATTTTTTTTGTATCTTTTTTTAAGAGAACATTTGTTAAATCTATAACTTTAATTTTATTATTTAGTTTTAAAAAAAATCTTTGGTAATTAACTCTAGAGTTTAATTTTAAATCCATAAGTTGAGGAAAAACTATAATAATTGGTATATGTTTTTTTTTAAGAGCGATACTTTTATATAGATCTATTATTTTGCCAAATAAATTGGTAGATTTATTTTCATTATAAAAACTATGCGATTGAATGATATTTCTTTTCATAACCATTGAGAACAAAAGATCATTTAATTTACTTTGATTTAGGTTTATAAATTTAATTTCCTTTAAAATAATTAAAGAAAATACTTTTAAATTAAATGATAAATTTTTACAAAATGAAAATACGTAAGGAAATTTAAAAATATTTTTTTTAAATTTTTCTTCATAAAACCGATCTGTTTTACTTATTTCTTTAATAATCTTAGCTAGATTATCAATTTTACTTTTTTTCATTAAAGGATTAGAAATTAATTTAATTTTTTCGTTAACCAAAGTAAATTTTGGTTTAAATCCATGTATATTACCGAATTCTAAATAGTGCTTCCATTGCGATTGTATTCTACAAATAGTTTCCGGCACAAATCCCATTAGAACAAATTTAATTTTGTTATCTAATTTTTCGTCTCTATATCTCAGAATACTTTGATCTATTCCATAATTTCCAACTCCGTAATTTAAAATATTGAAATTTTTATTAAAGCTTAATTGTTCTTGCCAAGTTTCCTCATCTTTTACTTGACGACAAAAAACGTAAGAGTCACCAAATGATGCAAATAAATTTTTTTTTCTTTTTTTTAATTTTCTATAGCCATTTTTATCTATTGTGAAATTAATCTTAACTTCATTTATACTATCAAATCCTTTGGTATTTTTTTTTCTAATCCACCCTAATTTTTTATCATAGCTATTTTTTAAAAAATTATTGTATTTTTTTTCATCAAATTTTGGAATTTCATCATCTTTATTAATTAAGATAGTATTTTTTTTTTTATTTTTAGATAAAAAATAATGGATTAAGAGTTCAACAAATACAAACGTAAAAAATATTTTTAAAATTAACACTTTTATATTCTAGTTTTTTTTATTATTTTATTTATTATTGAGGAAAATGATTTAGTATATTTTTCATTATCTATTATTAGATTTGAATTGAGTGGCTCCTTAAATTTAATATCAACTCCAACTACATTTTTTTTTGTTCCTTTCAGAGCTTTTTTGTAAATATTTTTTTTATCTCTTTTAATTAATTCTTTTAATGAAACCTTTAAATAAACCTGGTAATAATTTTTAATATTTTTTTTGTTCCATG
>MDTB01219991.1_pt1 | contig 11668 bp, 9 predicted proteins | sample 811161 | NCBI WGS metagenome assembly MDTB01 (sample SAMN05326650, study PRJNA326480) | marine metagenome | isolation source: seawater | place: Mediterranean Sea | collected 2009
AAAAAAATTAATTTTAGAGCATGAAAGTGGAGCAGAAATTGTTCATACCGTTAGAACTAAAAGATTGGGTGAGTCAAAACTAAAACTATTTATTACGAACCTTGCTTATAGATTTATTAATTTTTTTTCAGATATTCCTTTGCCTATAAACGCTGGTGATTTTAAATTAATCTCTAGAAGGGCACTTGATCAAATTCTTGAGTTGAAAGAAGTCAGACCTTATATTCGAGGCCTTTCTGTTTGGGTTGGATTTAAGCAGTCACGAGTTTACTATATAAGAGAAGCACGTGGTTCTGGACAATCTCAATTTTCATTATTTGGTCGCGGACCGGTTAATGAATTTATTACCGGCCTAACCTCTCATTCACTAAAACCACTTTATGTTGGAATTATTTTAGGTTTTGTTTCTATATTTATATCTTTACTTTTAATAATACACACTTTTTATGCAAAATTTAACGATTTAGCGGCTATAGGATCATCAAGTATTCTAATAACAATTTCTTTTTTTTCAGGAATTATTCTCTTTACCCAAGGTATTATCGGCATATATATAGCCAGAATATTTGAGCAAGTCCGAGGTAGAAAAAAATATATTATTAAAGACATAAAAAATCATAGTCATAATAAATAGCGTGAATTTTTAAAGCTAATGAAAAAATCTTTTCCTTTCACTATTTTAGCTAATTTTTAAGCGAATAAAATATTAAATCAATTGCTTTTTTTACTGAATTGTTTTGAATAGCGACTCTTCTCTTTTCTTTGAATATATATTTTTTGATAAAAATATTTTTTTTATTTCTTATTCCAATAAATACTAATCCTACAGGTTTTTTCTTAGTCCCACCACTCGGACCAGCAATGCCCGTTATAGCAATAGAATAACTAGTTTTAGCGATTTTAGATAAATTAATTAACATAGACTCACAGCACTCTTTACTTACTGCTCCATACTTTTTAATTATATTTTTTTTTATTTTTAAAATTTCAATTTTTGATTTATTCGAATAAGTTATTAATCCTAGTTTAAAAACCTTTGACGATCCACTAATTGAAGTAATAGCTCCAGAGAGTTTTCCGCCAGTACAAGACTCAGCTACAGATATGTCTTTTTTATTTTTTTTAAGTATATTTATTAATTTATTAATTTTTTTAGACATAATTGTTTATAGAAATAAAGAAAATTAATAAAATTAAAACTGAGTAAAATCCTGCAATAATATCGTCAAACATAACTCCAAATCCATTTTTCATTTTTTTATCGATTAAATTTATTGGAAAAGGTTTTAAAATATCAAAAATTCTAAATAAAAATAAAGATATCAAAGAATAAATTAAAAAATCACCAAAATTATTTTGTGGTAGCATATAGTACATAGTTAAAAGGGGAATAGACTGACCAACAAATTCGTCTATAACAATTTCTTTTGCATCAACTTCTAGAAAAAATTTAGACATTTTATCGATTGCTATAACAGAATATACAAATGTAATTGAAACAAATAAAATTAAAATTTTAATATCTACGTTAAAACTAAAAAGAAATATGTAAAATAAACAAGTTATAAAAGATGCTACAGTTCCAGGAGCATATCTAGAGTATCCAATTTTAAAAATTGACAATATTTGTATATTAATTTTTTTAATCATAACTAATTACTGACATAATAACTTCACAAGCTATAGCTTTTTCTTTACCAATAACACCTAGTTTCTCTGCTGTCTTAGCTTTGATATTTATTTTATCTAAAGGTATTTTACAAAGTTTAGAAATATTTTTTAACATTCTATTTTTATATTTTTTAATTTTTGGTTTTTCAGTAATTATATTTATGTCTAAATCTTTAATCAAAAAGTTTTTTTGGTGAGCTTCATCTACAATTTTTTTTAGCAATATTGAAGAGCTTATATTTTTAAATTCTTTTTTTTTATCAGAAAACTTTTCGCCTATATCTCCCATTTTACAAGCACCCAATAAAGCGTCCGTAATAGCATGAAGAACTGGATCTCCATCAGAATGTCCTTGTGTACCAAACTTAGATGGAATTTTTAATCCAGCCAATAAAAGTTTTTTATTAGGTACTAATCTGTGCACATCAAATCCAATACCTAAATTTAATTTCATTTTAAAATATTTTCTTAAATTTTTAAAATCCTCTAAATTTGTAATTTTAAAATTATTTTTTTCACCATTAACGAAAGATATTTTTTTATAATTTTCTATTAATGAAAGATCATCATCCAAATATTTTTTTTTATTTTTTTTATGTAAATTAAAAATTTCTTTAAGATTAAATAATTGTGGAGTTTGAGTAGTAAAATACTCTTTTCTTTTTAAGTTTATAAATCTATTTTTTTTATTTTTTTTAATTGCATCACTTATATTAAGTCTTGGTATAACTGTTGAATTCATTTTAGATTTTAAAATTATTTTACTTAATAATTTTGTAGAAAAATTTGGTCTAGCTGCGTCATGTATTAAAACATTTTTTATATTTTTGATTTTTATTAATTTTTTTAGAGCAAGGAAAGTTGAGTCCTGCCTTGTTTTTCCACCTTTTATTAATTGGGTTTTTTTTAGATTGAGTTTTTTAGTGTATTTTTGATGTTTTTCATTAATAACAACAAATATTTTTTTTATTTGCTTAAATTTAAGTATTTTATGTAAGGATATTTCAATTAAACTTTTATTACCTATTTTGTGATATGGTTTAGGTAATATTGATTTAAATCTATTGCTATTGCCTGCTGCAAGTAAAATTAGAGAAAAACTCATTGTAATAAACTATATTATATTTATATAAATTATTATTATTATTTTAGAATGTTTAAAACTATTAAAAATCTCAGGTCAATAATTGGTCTTTCATTTATTTGTATTTCTTTAGGAATATTGACTTTTTTAGCTTTTGTTAACCCAAAACTAGTATCTTTTTCAGAGAATAACCTTCAAACATTATTGATTGTTGATCTACTTTTATTAATCTTATTTTTGATTTTAATCATTTTTAAGACAGGTAAATTATATTCTCAAAATAAAACTTCTAAAATAGGGTCTAAGACAAATTTAAAATATATTTACTTTTTTTCATTGTTCACATTTATACCTTCTTTTTTAATAGCAATTTTTTCTTTATTTATTTTTAATTATGGATTGCAAAATTTTTTTAATAATCAAATTACCAAAGCAGTAAATAATTCTTATGATGTAGCTAAAAGTTATTTAGAAGAAAATAAAAAAACGGTTGAAAATGATGTTTTCATGATGAGCGTTGGTCTTGGTAGGGCATCATCTTTATTTTATACCTCTCCAGATAAATTTAAAAATGTAGCTAGATCTGAAAAAATTTTAAGAAGAGTCGATGATATATTTCTAATTGATAGCGTTGGAAATATACTTTTTTCTGACACAGAAAGTATAACTAATTTTATTAAACCATCAGAAGAAGAATTTAATAAATCTTTAGAAGGAATACCTGTTTTAATATCTAATGGGTTAGAGGACAAAACCTCAGTCATGATTAAATTGAATTCTTTAATAGATACTTATTTATATATCTCAAGGAATATAGATTCAGAAATAACCAGATATTTAAAAGAAACTCAACAAGCAGTTGACTTTTATTATACAATTGAAAACAAAGAGTTTGGAATTAAGATAACATTTGCAATTATATATATAGTAGTTGTAGCTCTTTTACTTTTTATTTCAATATTTATTGCAATAACTTTTGCAAATAGTCTTACAAAACCAATAATTAATTTAATAAGAGCTTCAGAAAATATAAGCAAGGGAAATCTAGAAACTAAAGTTTCAGAAATAAAGACTGATCAAGAATTTACACTATTAAATAAAAACTTTAATAACATGATTGAAACTTTAAAAAAACAACAAGATAAACTTTTAGTTACAGAAAGGCAATCTGCTTGGGAAGAAGTTGCAAGAAAGTTAGCGCATGAAATCAAAAATCCTTTAACGCCTATTCAATTATCAATAGATAGATTAAGAGAAAAATATAATAAAAAAATTACAGATGGCAAAGATGAATTTAATAACTATTTAGAAACCATAAATCGACAAATAAAAGATATAGAAAATTTAGTTAATGAATTTTCAAGTTTTGCACGAATGCCACAACCTATACTTAAAAAAATTGATATTGTAAAAATTATAAAAAGATCGATTGATTTTTACAAAATGTCTTCAAGTAATTTATTTCAATTCGACATGGGAAAAAAAATTATACTTATACAAGGAGATGAGGATCAACTTTATAGAGTTTTTATTAATTTGATAAAAAATTCTGAAGACTCTTTAGCCGAAAAAAAAGAAAAAAATAAGGAATTTAAAGGTAAAATCGAGGTAGTAATTAATGAAAATAGAGAATATATAGTTATCGAATTAATGGATAACGGTATAGGAATTAAAGATACCAAAAAAATAATGACACCATATTTTACAACTAAAAAAGATGGTACAGGACTTGGACTACCAATAGTTAACAAAATAATTAATGAGCACTCAGGTGAAATTTCATTTAAAAATCTAAATCCTGGAGTTCATATTAAGATAAATTTACCAAAGATTTAATTAATGAAGCATGAAATTCTAGTAATAGACGATAATTCAGACATCAGATTTCTTATTTGTAAAATTTTGAATGACAATAACTACACTGTTAGATCTGCAGCTAACTATGACCAAGCAATAAATGAAATTAATAAAAAACTTCCAAATTTAGCAATTATAGATATTAAATTGGACAAAGGAGATAAAGATGGGATTGATTTACTAAAGCTAATAATGAAACTAAAAAAAAACACTCCAGTTATTATGATTTCAGGCCATGCCAATGTTCAAATTGCTGTAGAGGCAATAAGAATTGGTGCATATGAATTTGTAGAAAAACCTTTTTCCACTGAAAAACTCCTAAACTATGTTCATAGAGCTATTGAAAGTTCTAATCTTAAAAAAGAAAAACTAAATTTAGAAAATAAACTTTTTCATTCTTTTGATTTTATTGGTCAAAATTCTGAAATTCTAAAAATAAAAAAAACCATAGAAAAACTTTCTTTGGCAGAAAGCAGAGTTTTAATATCTGGACCTACAGGATCAGGAAAAGAACTTTTGGCTAGAAAAATTCACAAAAATTCTCTTCGTTCAGAAAGTCCATTTGTAGTTTTGAACGCAGCTCTTTTACAAGAAGAAAAATATGAAAAACAATTATTTGGAGAAGAATACGAAGACGGAAGCATAGACTATGGAATTTTAGAAAGTGCTAATAACGGTACTCTATTAATAGATGAAGTTTCTGAAATACCTTTAGAAACACAGTCTAGTATATTAAGAGTTTTGATTGATCAAAAGTTTAAAAGAATAAATGGATCAAAAGACATATATGTAAATATAAGAATTTTGTCATCAACTTCCAAAAATTTAAAAAAACTCGTCGAAACCAACGAATTTAGAGAAGATTTATTTCATAGAATTAATGTTGTCCCAATTCATTTACCATCATTACAATCTCGTATGGAGGATATACCTTTATTAATAAATTACTTTAAGAAAAAAGTGTCAGAAATTAATGGGGTAGCTGAAGCAAACATAGATACTGATAACGGTTTGCTTTATAGTTATAGTTGGCCTGGAAATATTAGAGAACTGAGAAATTTAGTTGAAAGAATTACAATATTATCATTAAATGAAAATCAAAAAGATACAAACAAACTATTGACCGAAATACTAAACGACTCACCAAAAAATATTGAAAATCAAAACAAAATTATGGATACATTTTCTTATCCTTTAAAAGAGGCCAGAGAACAATTTGAAAAAAACTATCTGACAAGCCAATTAAAAAAGAATAAAGGAAATATTTCAAAAACTGCTGATTTTATAGGAATGGAAAGATCAGCACTTCATAGAAAATTAAAACTTCTTGGTATTAAAGGCACCAACTAATCATGAAAATAATAATTTGTGGAGCCGGTAAAGTTGGCTATTCAATAAGTAAACAATTATCCGCCCAAGGTCATTCTGTAACTGTAATAGATCAATCTTCCGAGGATATCAAAAAAATTAATGAAACTCAGGACGTAAAGGGAATAGTTGGTAGAGCAACTTATCCCTCTGTGTTAGAAAATGCAGGTGCTTCTGAAAGCGACATGATAATTGCAGTTACACGTAATGATGAGACAAATATGATAATTTGTCAATTAGCCAGCTCACTCTTTAATGTTTCAAAAAAAATTGCAAGAATTAGATCCAAAGAATTTTTAGAAGGAAAATGGAGTAAATTATACAATAAATCAAACATTCCTATCGATGTAATCATTTCACCAGAAATTGAAGTGGCTAAATCTTTATTTAGAAGACTAGAAGCTCCTGGCGCTTTAGATAATGTTCCTTTTGCTGGAGATAAAATTAAAATGTTAGAAATATCAATTGAAAAAAATTGCCCAATTATAAATACTCCTTTAAAAAATTTAACTGAAAAATTTCCTGACTTTAAAGCAAATATACTTGGAGCATTAAGAAAAAATAAATTTATATTTTTAAAAAAAAATGACAAAATAATCGAAGGAGATAATGTTTATTTAGTTGTAAGTAGTTACCAATTAAATCAAATATTAAAAGCTTTTGGCCATGAGGAAAAAATAGCAAAAAAAATATTAATAATAGGAGGAGGAAACATAGGGTTAAATTTAGCAAAATTACTAGAAGCAAATGTTGAAGGAACAAGAGTTAAGATTATTGAAAAAAACAAACAAAGAGCCGAAGATATTGCAAGCGAACTTTCATCGTCGATAGTTATAAATGGAGATGCTTTGGATGAAGAAATTTTAAAAGAGGCAAATATTGAAGAAACAGAAACTGTATTAGCTTTAACGAATGATGATGAAAATAATATTATGGCTTGTGTACTGGCAGAAAAAACTTCATCTAATAAAAGAACCATAGCAATAGTGAACAAATCGAATTATAGTTTGCTTCAAAAATCTTTAAACATTGACGATTTAGTAGACCCTAGATTGACGACTGTATCTAGAATTATGGAACACGTTCACAAAGGAACAATAGAAACAGTTTACACATTACTAGATGGAGAATTTGAGGTAATAGAAGCTGAAATATTAGAAAAATCTGAACTATTAAATAAATCTATTAAAGACTCAAATTTACCAGAACATATTAGAATTGGAGCAGTTGTTAGAAAAGAGAAGGTAATAATTCCTAGATCAAGTTTTGTTTTTGAAAAGGATGATTTAATTGTTTTCTTAGCAAAAAGAGAACACCTTAAAGAAGTTGAAAGTATTTTTAGAGTAAGCTCATTGTAGAGATGAATTTTAGAGGGATAATTTTTTATTTAGGTTTATCTTGCTTTCCCATTGCATTTTTATCTTTTTTCAATATTTTATATGCATCATATTTTGATTATTATTTATCCTTAGACTCTTATATTTTTACTTTATTTGCATCTTTAATTTTTGGGGTATTATTTTATTATTTTGGAAAAAGTGTAGATAAAGACATCAAATTTTTCGAACAATTAATACTAATTTTTTTAACATATGTTTTTATTTCTTTATTGATATCAATTCCTTATTATTTTAGTATTTATCAATTAACTTTTATTAATTCATATTTTGAGTCAGTTTCAGGCTTAACCACTACAGGTTTTACAATATTTTCAAACATAAAATATTATGATCCTACATTAATTTTATGGAGATCTTCTTCACAATGGATAGGGGGATTTTTTTTTCTAATTTTCTTGGTATTAATTTTTTCTAATTTTAAAAATGAGTATAAATTAACCCATATTGTTTACAATCCTGATAAAACTAATAATTTATATAAAGATATAAATTCGGTTGTTATAAAAATTTTTTTTATTTATTTATCTTTATCAGCAATAATTTTTATTTTGTTAAGCCTATCTGGAGTGAGATTGTTTAATGGATTGAATTTAGCAATGACCATATCTTCAACTGGTGGTTTTTTGCCTACTGATGAGCTTAAAGATATAATTAAAACTAATCCACAAAAAATAGTGCTAATATTTACTCTTCTAATCTCAGTTTTAAATATTTATTTTTTTTATAGTCTCTTTAGCAAAATGGGCATTAGAAAAAAACATCAAGAAGATTTAATGATTTTAACATCAATTTTATTATTTTCATTAATACTACTTATATCAATAGATAGCGCTGGTTTAATTGAAATAGTCTCAAGCGTTATTAGCAGCATAAGTACTTCTGGTATAAGTATTTATGAGCCACCAAAAAATTTTAATCTATTTTTTGTTTTTTTAACTATAATTGGAGGTTCAGCCTTGTCTAATTCATCAGGTTTAAAATTTTTACGTTTTTATATTTTATTAAAATCTTCTATTTTAGAAATAGTAAAGCTAGTTACTCCCAACATAATTATTGACCAAAGAATTTTAAAAACAGAAAATAAAATAAATACAGAAAATATTAATTCTTCATTTTTAGTTTTTATATCTTTTTTTATAAGTATTTTAATTCTTTCTAGTTTTTTAAGCTCTGGAAATTTAAATTTTGAGAAATCATTTAAACTATCCATCTTAACTTTAACAAATACTGTAAATTCAGAGTTACAAGGATTAGAAACAATCAGTTTTTCAAGTTTATTAACATCTTCGAAAACAGCGATCATTTTATTTATGATAATCGGAAAAATTGAGCTAATATCATTTTTTTTAATTATCAAAAAAATTTTTTTTAAAAATTAATTTATGTCGAAAATTATAATTATAGGTGCAGGTGCCATGGGAACTGCATTTGCTTTTCCTTGCTTAGATAACAATCACGATGTAAGCATAGTAGGGACTCATTTAGAAAAAGATTTTATAGATAAATTAAAAAAAAATTCTAGATTACACCCTGGTTTAAGTATTAAAATTCCCGAAGGAATAAACATCATTCAGCACGAAAATTTTGATAAAATTTTCAAATCCAGTGTTGATTTAATTGTTTTAGGTATTAGTTCTAAGGGAATCGAATGGGTTGCAGATCAACTTTGTAAAATTTCCAAAAATAACAAATTACCAAATTTATTAATGTTAACAAAAGGACTAAGCATTTATAAAAATAAATATGAATTATTAGTTGATAAACTTGTAAGATTATTATCTGACAAAGGTATTTCTAACGTAAATATTTCTGCCGTGGGCGGTCCTTGCCTTGCAACAGGATTGGCTAACAGAGTTCATAGCAGTATAGTGATTGCAAACAAGGATATTGATACAGCTAAGAAAATTGCTGACATGTTAAATAATAATTATTATCACACCTCATATTCAGACGATCTCAACGGGGTAGAAGTATCTGCAGCAATTAAAAATATATTTTCTATGGCAGTCGGTACTGCTAAAGGAATATGCAGCAATAATATTTCAGATGAAGTTAGAGAAAAAAATTATTTAAATACTGCTTCTGCTTTAATTAAGCAGTCTATTTATGAAATGGAAATCTTTGTTGAACATCTAGAAGGAAGAAAAGAGACAGTCAAAGGCCTTGCAGGTCTTGGTGATTTATATGTAAGTTCTGGCGGAGGAAGAAATGCTAAAATGGGATCTTATATTGGAGAGGGCTTAAAGTATTCTGAAGCAAAGAAAACAAAAATGGAAAAAATCACTGTTGAAGGTGCAGATTTAGCAAAAGAAATAGCAAAGAAAGTTAATGAAGATTTCGATGAACAAAAGTTACCTTTAATGCTCAGCATGATTAATGCAATAGTAGAAGATAAAAAACTTGATCTTAAATGGGAATTATTTAGGTGAAAAAAATATAATGAAGAAATTTATAATTTCTATCGATGCAGGCACAACATCAATACGATCCATTCTATTTGATTTAAAAGGAAAGCCGGTATACTCGTCTCAAAAAGAATTTACTCAGTTCTTTCCTAAAAATGGCTGGGTAGAGCATGATCCAAATGAGATTTGGCGTAAAACAAAAACAACACTTCTTGACGTAATCAACAAAGTTAGAAAAATTAAAGGAAAAGTTTTGACAATTGGAATTACCAATCAAAGAGAAACTACAATTTTATGGAATAAAAAATCAGGTAAAGTTATTTATAATGCAATTGTTTGGCAAGACCGAAGAACAGAGGAGATTTGTAAAAAATTAAGAAATCAAAATAAAGAAACTTCTATCTTTAACAAAACTGGATTATTAATTGATCCTTATTTTTCAGCAACAAAAGTTAAGTGGATTTTGGACAACATTCCCTCTGCAAAAAAATTAATGCAAAATGATGAATTATTGTTTGGTACTATAGACACATATTTGGTTTGGAAATTAACAAATTCTAAAGTTCACGCAACGGATGCAACTAACGCTAGTAGAACTATGCTTTACAATATTGTTACAAATAAATGGGACGAGGGAATACTTAAATTACTAAAAATTAAAAAAACAATACTACCAACTGTTAAAGATTGTGCAGATGATTATGGTTCTACCCATTCTTATATCACTGGTTATTCCATTCCTATTACAGGAGTAGTAGGAGATCAACAAGCAGCAACTATTGGGCAATGTTGTTTTGAGCCTGGATCTCTAAAAAGTACCTACGGAACTGGTGCTTTCGTTTTATTAAATACTGGAAGTAAAATTATTTATTCAAAAAATAGACTTTTAACAACTATTGCATACCGTATTAATGGAAAAACTACTTATGCAATGGAAGGATCTATATTTATAGCAGGTGCTGGAGTTCAATGGTTGAGAGATAAAATGAATTTTTTTAAAAAAGCTAGCGACACTGAAAAAATCGTTAAATCATTAAAAGATAATAAAGAAGTATATTTGGTACCAGCTTTTACAGGGTTAGGGGCACCTTATTGGAAAGCAAATGCAAGGGGAGTGTTAAGCGGCTTAACAAGAGATACAGGACCCAAAGAAATTGTTAGAGCAATTGTAGAGTCGGTTGCTTATCAAACTTATGATTTGTTTGAAGCGATGAAACATGATGGACTGAGACCTAAATTAGTAAAAGTAGATGGAGGAATGGTGATGAACAATTGGTTTTCACAATTTTTGTCTGACATAGTAAATGTTGGAGTTTTAAGACCAAAAGTTCAGGAAACAACAGCTTTAGGAGCAGCTTTTATGGCCGGACTAAAAATTGGAGTATATAAATCCTTAAAAGATATTTCCAAAAATTGGTCATTAGATAAAAAATTTTCATCTAAAATGAACAAAAAAAATAGAATGATTTTAATTAAGGGTTGGTCTAGTGCAATTAAAAGGACTTTGCTAAATTAATTCTAGTTAAAGTTGTAGTTTTATATCTTTACTTTTTTCATCGTTTAAGTTTCAATTAGGAAATAATAATAACAACAACAAAATAAAATGGGGGAACAATGTTAAAAACATTAAAAACGATTTTAGCTGTTGCTGTTGCTTTTACTTTAGTATCAACTTCTGCTTATTCAGACGCAATAAGCAAATGGGCAAAAGGAGAATTTAGTCTTTCTACTCTATCTGAAAAAGATAGAATTAAAGAATTAAAGTGGTTCCAAAAAGCTGCGAAGCCATTCAAAGGAATGTCTATCAAGGTATTATCTGAAACTATTCCGACACACGAATATGAGTCAAAAGTTTTAACAAAAGCTTTTGAGGAAATTACTGG
>MDTB01181644.1_pt1 | contig 11666 bp, 13 predicted proteins | sample 811161 | NCBI WGS metagenome assembly MDTB01 (sample SAMN05326650, study PRJNA326480) | marine metagenome | isolation source: seawater | place: Mediterranean Sea | collected 2009
AATTTAAAGAGCATATATGCTATATCTTCAAGAGATTATAACTCAATTGCAAAAAGGCCGCCAAATGCTGTTTTAAGTACAAATAAAATTAAGTCCTTTTTATCAGTTGAAATTCCAAAATGGGAAAATGATGTAAAAAGTACTATTAAGGGTATTATAAAAAGAAAAATAAAGTAAATTACTTAATATGAGAAATAAAGATAGAAAAGGAATAATACTTGCAGGCGGGTCAGGAACAAGACTTTATCCGCTAAGCAAATCTGTTAGTAAGCAGCTTATGCCAGTTTACGATAAGCCTATGATTTACTATCCATTGTCAACTTTAATGCTTTCTGGCATTAAAGATATACTTATAATTACTAAACCAAACGAAAAAGAAAATTTTTATAATTTATTAGGCAATGGAGATCAATTAGGAATTAATATAAATTATGCTGTACAAAACTCTCCTGGTGGGATTGCCCAAGCTTTTTTAATTGCTGAAAAATTTATATCAAATAATAATTGCACCTTGGTTTTAGGAGATAACATATTTTATGGTACTAATTTGAAGGCATTGCTAGATAATGCATGCAAAAAAAGTATAGGAGCATCAGTTTTTAGCTATAGAGTAGAAGATCCTCAAAATTATGGGGTTATGGAATTTGAACAAGAAAAAATAATTTCAATATCTGAGAAACCTAAAAATCCTAAATCAAATTATGTAGTCACAGGACTATATTATTATGATGACCAAGTTGTAGATTTTGCTAAGTCATTAAAACCATCTGATAGAGGTGAATTAGAAATAACGGATATTAATAATATGTATTTGGAAAAAGAATTATTGACAGCTGAGTTTATGGGCAGAGGGTATGCGTGGTTAGACATGGGAAGCCATGATTCTTTATTACAAGCAGGACAATTTATAGCAACTCTTGAAAATAGGCAGGGTGTAAAGATATGTTGTCCTGAAGAGATTAGTTATAGACTTGGATGGATATCCGAAGAAAAATTATTAAAAATTGCAGAACCATATATGAAAACCAAATACGGAAAGTATTTAAAGAGCCTAATTGATGAAAATTAAACATTAAATGAGTATTATAAAATGTAAATTAAATGATGCCTTATTAATAGAATCTGAAATATATTCAGACACAAGAGGATGTTTCTTTGAAAGTTATAATAAAAATAAATTTTCAAAAATGATAGGAAAAGACATTGCTTTTGTGCAGGATAATTTTTCAGAGTCTAAGAAGAATGTTTTAAGAGGTCTTCATTTTCAAACCAATCCTAAAGCCCAAGGAAAATTAATTAAAGTTATTAGTGGAGAAATTTTTGATGTAATCGTAGATATTAGAAGATCATCAAGCACTTTTATGCAGTGGGAAGGTATAAATCTATCAAGCACACAAAAAAAACAATTATGGATCCCAGTTGGCTTTGCTCATGGTTTTTTAACTTTATCAGACTTTGCTGAAGTTTCATATAAAGTAACAGAGTATTATGACCCAAAAGCTGAGTTCGTAATAAGGTATGATGACCCACAACTAAAGATAGATTGGCCAAAAACGTCAGAATATATTTTGTCCCATAAGGACAAAGAAGGTAAACTTTTAAAGGAAAATATCTTATTTGAGTGATTCAAATCAATATTTACATGTATAATTATTATAAAAATAAATAAAAGGGCAAAAAAATGGTTAAAAAAGCTGTTATTTTAGCGGGAGGTTTAGGAACTAGAATCTCTGAGGAGACTCACTTAAAACCAAAACCTATGATAGAGGTAGGTGGTAAGCCAATATTGTGGCACATAATGAAAATCTATTCCTCACACGGTATCAATGAATTTATCATTTGTTGTGGATACAAAGGCTATCTTATAAAAGAATATTTTGCTAATTATTTTTTACATATGTCAGATGTAACTATAGATATGCATAAAAACAGCATGGAAGTTCATCATCAAAATGCAGAGCCTTGGAAAGTTACTCTTGTAGACACAGGGGAGAGCACAAATACTGGGGGTAGATTAAAAAGAGTATTGCCTTATCTTGAAGAAGAAGATTCATTTTGTTTTACATACGGAGATGGGGTTGCTGATGTTGATATCTCTGCACTAATTAAATTTCATCTGCAGCATGACAAATTAGCTACAGTTACAGCTGTTCAACCTCCAGGAAGATATGGGGCTTTAAATATTGAAGGCGAACAATGCAAAGGCTTTATAGAGAAACCAAAAGGTGATGGCGGTTGGATTAATGGAGGTTTTTTTGTTTTATCTCCAAAATGTATAGATTATATAGATAATGATAGTATTGCTTGGGAATCAGAACCATTAACAAATATTGCAAAAGATGGAGAATTTATGATTTTCAAGCACGGTGGTTTTTGGCAACCTATGGACACACTAAGGGAAAAGAATCTATTAGAAGAATTGTGGGAAAGTAACCAAGCACCCTGGAAATCGTGGTAATGAATATAGATTTTTGGAAAGGGAAACGAGTATTTATTACAGGTCATACAGGCTTCAAAGGTAGTTGGCTTTCATTATGGCTAAAATATTTGGGCGCTGAATTAACTGGGTATTCTCTAGACGATAACGTTGGAAAAAGTTTTTATAATGATGCTGGAATTGCAAATGACATGAATTCAATTAAAGGTGATATTTGCGACATAGATTTTCTTAAGCAAGAAATAATAAAATCAAACCCTGATATTATTATACATATGGCCGCTCAAGCTTTAGTTAGAGACTCTTACAGTAATCCCATCGAAACATATAATACAAATATTATGGGAACGGTAAATGTATTAGAAGCTGCTAGAAAATGCAGCTCTGTTAAATCAATAATCAATGTGACGAGTGACAAATGTTACGAAAACTACGAAAGAGAATCAGGCTATAAAGAAAACGAACCAATGGGTGGTCATGATCCCTACAGCAGTAGCAAAGGATGTGCAGAATTAGTTGCTTCCGCCTATAGAAATTCTTTTTTTAGCCCAGAAGGTAAAATAAATATGGCCTCAGTAAGAGCTGGCAATGTTGTAGGAGGTGGGGATTGGTCTAAGGATAGGTTAATACCTGATGCTATAAAAGCATTCTATGATAATAAAAAAGTTATTATAAGAAATCCAAACGCAGTGAGACCTTGGCAATTTGTTCTAGAGCCTTTGAGAGGCTATTTAATGTTGGCAGAAAAACTTTATTATGGTCAAGGTAAATTTTCTTGCGGGTGGAATTTCGGTCCAAATAATCTTGATGTAAAAAATGTTGAATGGATCATTGAAAAACTATGTGTCAAATGGGGGGATAACACTGGCTGGATTTATGAGGATGAAAAGTCTAAAATTTTACATGAGGCGAATTATTTAAAATTAGATGTAACAAAAGCAAAAGAAAAATTAAATTGGAATCCTGTTCTTAATATTGAGCTTACTATTGATTTAATTGTAGATTGGTATAAGAGTTTTAAAGAAGGGGGTGATATACATAAAACTTCAATAGATCAGATTATAAAATATCAAAATTTATTTTTGTAATATAAGCTTTACAGCTGAATAAAGATCATCACATCGATAATCTGGGTCAACTGGATACTTATTGTCCTTTCCACCTAAGCCACAATTTAATAATATTGATTTACCGCCAATCTTACTACACACAGCTACATCTCTTGTTGAGTCACCAATAAAAACAGACTTTTTAAAATCAATGCCAAAGTCATTCTGTGCTTCAAGATACATTCCTTGTTTAGGCTTTCTACATTCGCAGCTCAGACATGGACAATAATATATACCGTCTAATTTAGCTCCATCTGCATTAAGTAAATTATTCATTTTTAAATGCATTGCATCTACATCTTGTTCTTTTAAGATCCCTTTTGCAACTTGGGGCTGATTTGTAACAACTATTGCAAGCCAATCAGATGAATTTATCATTTTAATAGCATTTGATACTCCATCCATGATTTCAAATTTATCAATATCTTTTATGTACGGAACATATTTATTAATAGTTCCATCTCTATCTAAGAAGAAAGCCTTATTTTTATTTTTTGAGTTCAATTTCTAAGTATTCGCAAAAAGTATTAAATTATAACAATAGTATCGAATAAACTATATATTATCTATTTTAATTCAATAAAAAAATGAAATACTTGATGGGCTTGTAATCCTTATAATAACTTAATAAATCAGTTATCAAAATAATTTTTATATAGAAATAATTAATAGCATTATGAATACTACAAAATTAATATTATTAATTTTTGTCATAATATACGCATCTACAACGTAAACTTACAAAGCCAATTATAAGCTTTACTTTTTTCTTATTCACAATATTTGTAAATAAATGTAAACAAGTATAATATCTTATAAGATCAATTTTTAGGCACAAAAAATAATAAAAACCATAGGAGGGTCAATGAATCAAATAGAAAGAGATATGATTAATATTCTTAGAGAGTTAAGACAAGAATATGGCGCTGTTTCTGTAAAAGCAGAATTTGAAGCTGAAGGCACAAGAACAGATGAGCTGCTAAGACTAATTGATTTAGCTCGAAGAGTTGATTTAAAAGTTGGTTTAAAGATTGGAGGGTGCGAAGCTGTAAGAGATTTAATAGAAAGTAAGCAATTCGGTACCGAATATATTATTGCCCCCATGGTCGAGACTAATTATGCATTACAAAAATACATTTTAGCTGTAAATAAAGTTTATTCAAAAGATCAGCAAGATAGCACAGAATTTTTATATAATGTTGAGACAATAAATACTTATAATGTTTTAAATGAGATGACAGAAACAGCAAAGAACGCTCCTGAAATTCAAGGTGTAGTCTTTGGAAGAGTAGATTTTGTAACTTCTTTAGGCATGGCTAGAAGTAAAATTAATACTGATGAAATCTCAAAGTATGTCTTAGATGTAGCAAAAAAATCAAAAGAATGCGGACTTGATTTAGTAGTAGGAGGAGGAGTTGCAATAGAAGCAATAGATCTTTTAAAAGAAATAAAAAGTACTCATCTCTCAAGATTCGAAACTAGAAAAGTTGTATTTTCTTCAGACGCACTAGATAATCCTAATATGGATAAGGGTTTAGAGAAAACAGTTTATTTTGAGTTATTGTGGCTTAAAAATAAGCATCAGTATTACCAAGAAATAACAAACGAAGATAACGATCGTATAAAAATGCTTGAAGCTAGATGGAAAGAACTTTCTAGTTAACATTTATGTAAATTAAAGGTAATTTAATGAGTAAAAATATTATTATTTTTGGAGCATCGGGTTCAATCGGAGGTTCTCTTTTAGAATGGTTTTCTTCAAAAGACTTTACTATTTATGCAATAAGTAGAAATGATAATTTAAAAGCAAATAAGAATAATATCAAATGGATAAAATTGAATACGTTGATAGACAGTCCTTTTACAGACTTAATTGGTAACAAAGAAATAGATTCAATTGTGTGGGCTCAAGGAGAAAATATTACCGATAGTATATATAATTTCAATAAAAAAAAATTTGAATCTTTGATTTATACAAACATAACTTATATTTTAGAGACACTAAACATATTAATTAAAAATGAAAAGTTAAAACCAAATGTGAAAATTTGTATTATAAGTTCAATATGGCAGAATCTAGCCAAGCAAGATAAATTATCATATACAATTTCAAAATCTGCCATTAAAGGTCTTGTTTCCTCGTTAGCTATAGACTTGGGTGCGGATGGAGCTCTAATAAATGCAGTTTTACCTGGAGTTCTTGATACACCTATGACTAAAAAAAATTTAAGCAAGGAACAAATTAATAATATTAAAAACTTAACTCCTCTTAATAAATTGCCATCTCTCGAAGATGTTGCAAATATAGTTGGTTTTTTATGCTCAGACGAAAATACTGGAATGACTAATCAATTCATAACAGTTGATAAAGGTTTTTCAAATGCAAGAATCATTTAATATTAAATCCTCTTCTGGAGAGTATTTTGTAAAGATTGGAGATTCAATTTCAAAAAATATTTTTGAAGAACATCATAACAGCTTGTTTATAATTGATAAAAATTTAAAAAGTTATATACCTAAATCATTAGAAAAAATAATATACGTGGATGCCAATGAAGAAAGTAAGTCATTAGAAAAAATTCCAAATTATATTAAAGAAATGAAGAAATTTAACTTAAATCGTAAATCACATATATTTGCAATAGGTGGAGGTGTAATACAAGATATCTCTACATTTTCATGTTCAATATATATGAGGGGAATAAAGTGGAGTTATTTTCCAACTACTCTACTAGGTATGGTAGATTCTTGCATTGGTGGAAAATCAGCAATAAATTTAAAGGGGCATAAAAATCTAGCCGGTAATTTTTTCCCACCTGAAAATATCTTTGTAGACTTAAAATTCATTAAAACTTTACCTATTGATCATGCAATTGGGGGCATATTTGAAGCTGCAAAAATATGTTATGCCAAAGGTCATAACGAATTCTCCAAATTTATAAATATTATGAATGACTCGCTGGTTTCTAATACTGGCCAAATAAATGAAGCTATAGATTTCGACTCTATGGTTTCATTATCTTTAAAATCAAAAAAGTGGTTTATCGAAACCGATGAATTTGATCAAAATGAAAGGTTATTATTAAATTTTGGTCATACTTTTGGACATGCATTTGAATCTGCAACAAAATACAAAGTTTCGCATGGCATTTCTGTCGGGTTAGGAATGGCAGTGGCAATAGAATTGTCAAATCAATTGAAATTATTGAATAAAAGCGGAGAAGATTTTTCAAACAGAATGATTTCATTTTTGGATAGCTCATTTCATACAATGAAAGACTTCGATGATATTAAAATTAAAGATTTTGAATACAAAAGTTATATAGACGCATTTAAAAATGATAAAAAACATTTCGATAGTAAATACAGAGTTATATTACCAACTAATGACGGAGCTTTAAAATTAATTGAAATTGACAAAAGTATAGAAATAGATGATCTAATTAACAAAGTTTCAAAGAAATATATAGACAAATATAATTTCATTGGATAAAAAATTGAAATTTTTAAACTTTAATATTTATTATTTAAGTATGTGTCTAAAGAATGTGTTTGAGAGAAATTTGTAAAGAAATCTCTAAACTTATCATCCGGAGGAAATAAGAAAGTATCGTGTGGGAAATCCATGCCTAGATATTGAGAAAGTATGTATTTAAATATTATAGAAATTGTAAAACCAATTATCATTATAGATAATATAATTTCTGTTCTAATTTGATTTTGTGTTCGCATTTAGACTCTTAATTATGATCTAATATATTTGCAAATAGTCAATATTTTATCAATTATTTATAATATAATATAATATAAAAATATTAATGTATTGTTATTTATGAAAAAAATAAACTGTAATTATAATTTAACCAGTGATTTTGAGCATATAACTAGTTCATGCGATCATATATTCCAAGAATTAAATAATTCTCATATATTTTTAACAGGTGGCACAGGGTTTATAGGTACCTGGATATTGGAAAGCATAAAACATGCAAATGTAAATATGAATTTAAACATTAAAGTTTCTATTTTAACAAGAGATAGCAAATTATTTAAAACGAAACTTCCTGACTTAGGAAATTATGATAAATATGATTTTGTGGATGGCGATATAGTAAATTTTAAATATCCAGAAAAAAAATATGATTATATTATTCATGGGGCAACCGATGCTAGTGCTGAGCTTAATGAAAATAACCCTTATAAAATGTTTAGTACAATAGTAGATGGTACTAGTCATGTATTGAAGATGGCTGATAATCTTCAAATAAAAAAATTTTTATATTTAAGTTCCGGGGCAGTATATGGAAATCAACCCAAAGATATGATTAAAATTTCTGAAAGCTGGGATGGCTCGGTAGATTTTACTGATACAAAGTCCGCTTATGCTGAAGGAAAAAGAGCTGCTGAAATGCTTTGTGCTATATATATAAAAAAAAATGATATTGATATATCTATAGCAAGAATTTTCGCGCTTTTAGGTCCATATTTAACTTTAGGTATTCATTTTGCTGCCGGAAATTTTATTCTAGATGCCATAAATAATAGAAAAGTTATTGTTAATGGCAACGGACTTCCGGTAAGATCATATTTATATCCAATAGACCTTGTGATATCTTTGTTTAATTTACTTATCAAAAAAGAAGAAAGATTTAATCCATATAACTTAGGCTCAGATGAAGAAATTTCAATTAAAGACTTAGCTAAGAAAATATCAAGGTTAGTAGGTAATGGAAAATTTGAAGTGATGGACCATGATGATAAAGGTTGGAACCTTGGAAGATATGTTCCTGACACTAATAAATTTTTGAATGATTTTGATATTATTAGAACTATTAGCTTGGACGAAGCAATTATTAGAACAGCAAAATGGAATGGTTGGAAGCAATGAAATTATCAGATTATGTAGCAAAAAAAGTTTCAGAGAATGGTATAAAGCATGTATTTATGGTGACTGGCGGTGGTGCTATGCATCTGAATCATTCATTTGGTTCGCACAAAAAAATTGAATGTATATTCAATCATCATGAGCAAGGTTGTGCTATTGGTGCTGATGCTTATTATCGATTAACAAATAACCTACCAGTTGTTAATGTTACTTCGGGCCCAGGTGGAACAAACGCTATTACTGGTGTGTATGGTGCATGGACAGATTCCATCGGTATGTTAGTTATATCTGGGCAAGTTAAGTGGGAGACTACAGTTAGAAGTACAGGCCTTCCATTAAGACAATACGGAGATCAAGAATTAGATATAGAAGAGTTAGTTAAGCCAATTACAAAATATTGTCAAATGGTCACAGATCCTCAAACAATTAGATATCATTTAGAAAAGGCTATTTATCTAGCTAAATCCGGGAGACCAGGTCCAGTATGGTTAGACATTCCATTAAACGTTCAAGCTTCAAAGATAGAACCAAACACTCTTAAAGGTTTTGATCCTTCTGAGTTAAACGAGCCATGGAAAGTAACAGACCTCTTGGAATATTCAAAAGTTATTCATGAGAAAATTTATAATGCAAAGAGACCCGTGATTTTTGCAGGATCTGGAATAAGGTTAAGTGGAAAACATGATTCATTTATTAAATTAGTAGAAAAATTGAAGGTCCCTATAGTTACAGGATGGAATGCGCATGATGTAATTTGGAATACTCATTCGTATTATTGTGGAAGACCGGGAACCATTGGAGATAGAGGAGGAAACTTTACTGTTCAAAATTCAGATTTATTATTAATTCTTGGAAGTAGGTTGAATATAAGACAAGTTAGTTATAATTGGGATTCATTTGCTAGGGAAGCCTATAAAATTTGGGTAGATGTAGACAGTTTGGAAATGTCAAAGCCAACTGTGAAAGCAGATATGCCTGTACTTGCAGACCTTAAAGATTTTCTGCCAATTCTAGAAGCTGAGAAATATGAAGAAAATATGGAGCATAAAAATTGGCTTGATTGGTGTAAGGAAAGAAATAAAAAATATCCGACAGTGCTTCCTGAGTATTGGGAAAATGATCAAATAAACCCTTATTGCTTTATGGAAAGTTTATTTGAAGAACTTAATGAGGGTCAAAACATTATTACAGGAAATGGAAGTGCCTGTGTAGTAGGATTTCAATCTGCAAATTTAAAACCTAAGCAGAGATTATGGACTAATTCTGGTTGTGCAACTATGGGGTATGATATTCCAGCAGCTATAGGTGCATGTATTGCATCTGGAAATAAATCAACAGTTTGTATCGCTGGTGATGGAAGTATTATGATGAATCTGCAAGAGCTTCAGACCATTATTGGGAATAATCTACCAATAAAAATATTTGTTTTAAATAATAATGGTTATGTTTCTATCTTTCAAACTCATAGAAATTTCTTTAACGGGGTAGAAGTTGGTGGGGGGCCTACAAGCGGTGTTTCTTTTCCAAAATTTGAAAATTTAAGTAAGGCTTTTGGATTTCCTTATAAAAAAGCTGAGAATCATGATCAAATGAAGGATGTAATAAAAGCAACGCTTGACGAAAATGGCCCTGCGATATGTGAATTAATCATAGATGAAAATCAGAATTTTGCCCCAAAACTTGGAGCAAAACAACACCCTGATGGAAGAATAACTTCACCCGCATTGGAAGATTTATCGCCATTTTTATCAAAGGATGAGTTAAAAAGTAACATGATTATTGATTTATACGAAGATGAATAATTCTACGTCTGAAAAATTGTTATATATTATAAAAAATAATGAAACAAAGGTAAGATTTTTAGTGACAGGAATTTTAAACTCATTATTTGGACTAATAATGTTTCCATTTTTTTTCTATTTATTAGAAGAATATAAGCTTCACTATTTAATAATTCTAACAATAAGTCAGTTCGTATGTATTATATTCGCATATTTAACAAATAAATTTTTAGTATTTAAAACAAAAGGTAATTATATTGCAGAGTTTTTCAAATTTATCACTTTTCATTTGTCTCATTTTATTATAAATTTACTAGCATTACCTATTCTGGTAGAATTCTTTAAGTTACAACCAGTTGTTGCACAGGTGTTTTTTGCAATTATGGTAATAATTAGTAGTTATTTTTGGCAAAGTAGAATCACTTTTAAGTAAAAATTTTTTTATAATACTTATAAAAATGAAAATAAAAGGCTTGATAAAAAGAAAATGTCCTGTGTGTAATTTTGACAATTCTCTTAAAGAGGTTGGTTCATCTAAAAACGCCACAGATGCAAAATATGAAGATTTAAAAGAATGCTGGAATGGCTTGTTTAAAGAAAAAGTAATATTTAATTATAATAGATGTAAAAATTGCGGAACTTTATATTGTCCAACCTTCTTTAGTAATGACCATTTATCAGAATTATATAATCAAATGCCAGCAAATATGGATGAGGTACCTTTGTCTGCTCTAAAAAAAACTCAGGAGGGTTACTTTAATTTTTTAAAAATAAATTCTGATTTAAATGGAAATTTTATGGAAATAGGTCCTGATATTGGTTTATTTACAGACTTCGCTGTAAAAAAAGGAAACTATAAAAAATTTTTTTTATATGAACCAAATATAAGCGTAAAAAAAGATTTGACATCCGTTGTAATTAATAAAGATTTTACTATCGTTCATGAGATGGAAGATTTTTCAGAAGTTGAAGATAATTCAATTGATACTATAGTTATAATTCATGTTATGGATCATCTTTTAGAACCAGTACCTTATTTAAAAAAATTGAATAAAAAATTAAAAAAAAATGGAAAACTTCTTATTGTTACTCATAATGAAAAATCTCTCCTAAGATATATCTTTAAAGGCAAGTGGCCAGCTTTTTGTTTACAGCATCCACAATTATATAATCTAAAAACCACAGAAAATCTGCTTGAGGAAGCCGGATTTAAATGTGTAAAGCAAAGCAGAACAAAAAATTATTTTAAAATAAGTTTTTTAATAAAACATGTTTTATGGGCAATAGGAATTAAAAGTAAAAAAATTCCAGATCTCTTTGGATTAACATTAGGTTTAAAACTAGGTAATATAATAACTATAGCAACACCAATAGAGGAATAACCTATTTTTCAATATTATTATTGTTTTTTGTCTTAATATCGTTAACATGATAATTGAATATTTTAAGGAAAA
>MDTB01111853.1_pt1 | contig 11665 bp, 9 predicted proteins | sample 811161 | NCBI WGS metagenome assembly MDTB01 (sample SAMN05326650, study PRJNA326480) | marine metagenome | isolation source: seawater | place: Mediterranean Sea | collected 2009
ATGACGATGAGCCTTTTACTAGAACTCTTGGTCGCGCCATGGAAAGACGTGGGTTTGAAGTAAAAGCACTTTTAAGTATAAAAGAAGCTTTAGTATATGTTAATAAATCTCCCCCAGCTTTTGCAATTATTGACCTTAGATTAAATGATGGAAACGGTTTAGATATCGTAGAGGCTATAAGAGATAAAAGGCCAGATTCTTCAATTGTTGTATTAACAGGTTATGGAGCTATTGCTACAGCTGTTGCCGCAGTTAAAATTGGAGCTGTTGATTATTTAGCAAAACCAGCAGATGCTAAAGATATAGTTGCTGCATTATTATCTAGTAAAGAAAATAAGCCTCCTCCTCCTGAAAACCCTATGTCTGCAGATAGAGTAAAGTGGGAACATATTCAAAGAGTATTCGAACTATGTAATAGAAATGTATCTGAAACAGCTCGAAGATTAAGTATGCATAGACGAACTTTACAAAGAATTCTCGCAAAAAGAAGTCCTAGATAAATTTCTAAATATTATCACCTTTTAATAATTTTGGTACATCACCATAAAGTCCAGAGGCTTCTTTAATTAAATATTTTTTTATAGATTCAGAATTGTCCAATAATTTAAAACCTAAGCCTCTAATTAATTGTATTAAGTAGTTTTCATTTGTAAAAATTTTATTTGCAAAGTTAGTAAAAATTACAAGTGATAGAATGTCTAAATTTCTCCACTTTGCATATCTGTCTAAAACTAATTTGCTACCAATATCTTCTCCTAACCTTCTTGCGCATATCAAAACTTCAGCTAGTGCTGCAACGTCTCTTATTCCTAAATTAAGTCCTTGACCAGCAATTTGATGAATTTTGTGTGCAGTATCACCAATTATAACAAATTTTTCTTTTACTATTTTTTTTGAGAGAGCTAAAGAAATTGGGAATATATATTTTTGACCTTCTAATTCAAGTTTTCCCATACTATTTTGAAATAATTGATCCAATTCTTCCAAAAACAAAAAACTATTTAAATCGAATTTCCTTTTAGCTTCATTACTTTCCATGGTCCAAACAAAAGAAGATCTATTTCCAGGAAGTGGTAAAACTGCTAAAGGTCCAGAAGGGAAAAAAAATTGAAAAGCTTCATTATTATGAGGAATTTGATGTCCAAAAATACCTACTAAACTTGACTGATTGTAGTTATGATTAAAATGTTTAATTTTGGCATGACTTGCAGAAAATGAGGGATAGCCATCAGACCCAACAACTAAATCAGAATTAATTCTCATCCCATTATCAAGAATTAACTCTGTAAAAAAACTATCCTGTTTTTGATCTATTACAAACCTAGAATGTAAATATTCTATGTTTGAACAAGTACTAATTTTATCTAATATCGCTTTTTTTAAATATATCTCTTCAATCATATTAAAAATATGATCATTTTTTTCTTTATCATTTGTAAAACATAGCTCAAAGGGCTGGATACTTGATATGCTTGAGCCCTGCCTTAAAATTATTTTGGATATAGGCTGAGAGTTTTTTTTAATAATCTCCCAAATTTTTAAAACATTAAATAAACGACGTGAACCTTCATTTAATGCATATGATTTTATGTTATTTGAATTTGAATAAAGTTTTTCTCTATTTTGCCTATCAATAATAGTTACTTTCAACCCGTTTAATCCCAGAACAAGTGCTAGGAGACTTCCAACTATGCCACCACCTATAATAACTACATTATTTTTTTTTGGTTTCATTTTAAGTAACTATTAAAATTTCTTTATGATATGAATAGAATATAGAACAATTATTTAAAGCAAATAAAAAATGGATTTTGATATGACTAACTATAGCTTTAAAAGTATGACTGAACAAGCAATAGCAATTCAAAAAAACTTAATTTCTCCAGTAACCCTCCTAGAAGAATTTTTTAATAACATTAAAGACGAAAAGAATCATAATCAAATTTTTTCAGAAATCTATTTCAAAGATGCTATAATAGAAGCTAGAAAATCTGAATATAGGCAAAAAGATGGCAGTAGAAAAAGTTTTTTTGATGGAATAGTATTAAATTGGAAGGATCTATTTGATATTAAAAAAAGAAAATGTGAAGGAGGAACTCTACTATTATCTGGAAGGGTTTCTAAAATTGATTCTGAAGTCTACAAAAATACTAAAAAAAAAGGTCTTATAACAATCGGAAAAACTCACCTTACAGAACTGGCTTTTTCTGGACTTGGTGTTAATCCGAAAACAGCAACTCCACCAAATTCTATAAAAAAATTAGTTGCACCTGGTGGATCTTCTTCAGGAGCTGCTGTTGCAACAGCATTAAATTTATCATCTGCTGGTATTGGTTCAGATACTGGTGGATCTGTTAGAATTCCTGCAGCATGGAATAATCTTGTAGGATTTAAACCAACTCATGGAAAATTGAGTTTAAATGGAGTGCTAAAATTATGTCCAAATTTTGATACCATAGGACCTATAACGAAAACTGTAAAAGATAGCTTTTATATGTATAAAATATTAAGGAATGAAAATTTAAGCCCAATGAATATTGATACAATTAAAAATAAAATTTTTTTTATAGATACATCATTCTTGACTCAAAATGTTTGTGAACAAGTAGAAAAAAGTTTTCAATTATCTATTATCAAAATTAAAAAAACTGGAGCCCAAATAAAAGAAATTAATTTTAATGAAATTATTGAAGCTACAGAAATAGCTAAAAAATTATTTCCATATGAAGCTTATAATAGTTGGAAAAAAATAATAGAAGCTAACCCTGAAAAAATGTATCCTCCCATATTATCACGATTTCGAGGTGGTATTAATATAACCAGAAAAGAGTATTTAGCTGCTTGGAATGAATTAAAAAGACTGAGAACTATTTTTATTTCCAAGATTAAAAAATGCGACGCTGTTATAGCTCCAACTTGTCCAATTATGCCGCCTTTAGTTGAAAAATTGTTAGAAAATTTCAATTTTTTTACTACATCTAATTTACTTGCTTTAAGAAATACTAGAGTTGCAAATATTTTTGGTCTAACATCTATTACTATCCCAACCGAAATTAGTAATTGTGGATTAATGCTTTTATCTAAACCAGATAATGAAATTAAATTGTTAGAAGCTACATATTTGATTGAGCAATATTTAAATAATTATTAATTGAGTTTCCTTTTTTTATGGTAAAAATACTAGACCTTAAAGAAATCTAAGAGTATTATATGGAACAAGGAGCAAAGATTCCTAATTAGAGGCAGATATGTTTAAAATTGAGCGCGACAGATACTTTATAAATCAATTTTTTGTAAATGTAAAAAATTTGTTTGTGATTACAGGTTTTTTTATTCCTGTTTAATTTGCTACTTTATTTAAAAGTATCTTGTAAGTTAGAAGTCTATTTGCAACTAAAAATGAATAAATAAAAGAGAACTAGTATGTCAGTTGCTAATCATGAAAATTCAAGAAAACCAATATTTTCAACTTTATTTTTAAATTTTATTAAGCAACTTTTTTTTAAATTTCTTGGTATAATAACACTATTTATAGCTTTTGTTCTTACATTAATTATGTTTAGTTATAAATCAAGTGATCCTTCTTTTAGATCGTCTAATAGTAATAATATCAATAACTTTTTCGGTTCTTTTGGAAGTCACATCGCTGACCCTTTACATTTAAGTTTAGGTATTTCCTATTACATCATAATACTAATATTGGGCATATGGAGTTGGCGTCTAATTTTTGATATTAATAAAGAAAAAATAGTAAGTCGTATTTTCTTTATTCCTATACCTATTGCCACATCAGCGGTTTTCTTTAGTACTTATCCGCCATCAAATGGTTGGATATTTTCTTATGGCTTAGGTGGTATTTTTGGTGATACAATTTTAATTTTTATTCTAGAGAATACAAATTTTGGACAAAATGAAACCTTAAGAATTACTTCATTAGTTTTTGGTATGCTATCTTTGTTTTTAATAATTTCTATCTCTGCAATAAATAGAAAAGAATTTTTTATACTAATAAAATTTTTATTTTCATCCCTCATAGAAGGAATAAAATTAGTAGTACAACTTGGAGAAGCATTAACTAAATCAAAAAAAGTGTTAAAAATAAGTAAATATCCGAAAACACAAAATAAACAAAATACTAGAATAGAACCTACTCTATCAAATCAAAATAATTTTTTTGGTAAAAATAGTTCAGATCCTGCAATTGATGAAATCAATCAAGAAAGAAATTTAGAAAATAACAAACCCTATCAACAAACATTTGATGATGAGTTTACATCCAGATCTAATGCATATGATGTAAGCAGTCTTTCAAAAGTTAAATACCCTAATAAAAAAATTGACATTAAAAGTAAAAGAGCGAAGCAGGAAGAGCAACCTTCTTTATCTCTTTTTCAAGAAAAAGATAAAGATTATTATTTGCCCAAATTATCATTGCTGCAAAATACTACAACTTCAACCAAAAATATTCTTTCAGATGATGCCCTTAATGAGAACGCAAGAATGCTTGAAAATGTTTTAGATGATTATGGTGTTAAAGGAGAGATAATATCTGTAAAACCAGGTCCAGTAGTTACCTTATATGAATTAGAACCAGCAGCTGGACTGAAAGCAAGTAGAGTAATTAGTTTAGCGGACGATATTGCTAGATCAATGTCAGCACTAGCAACTCGTGTTTCTACTATACCAGGAAGATCAGTTATAGGCATTGAATTACCAAATGATTTTAGAGAAAAAGTACTCTTAAGAGAAATTATATCTTCTAAAGCTTATGGTGATACAAATTATCAGTTACCATTAGCCTTAGGTAAAAATATAGGTGGAGAACCTATTGTAGCCAATTTAGCAAAGATGCCACACTTACTAATTGCTGGTACGACAGGTTCTGGTAAATCTGTTGGAATAAATACAATGATTTTATCCCTGCTGTATAAGCTTTCTCCAAAAGAGTGTAAATTAATTATGATTGATCCAAAAATGTTAGAATTATCTGTATATGATGGAATTCCACATTTGCTTAGTCCAGTTGTTACAGATCCAAAAAAAGCTGTAGTAGCACTAAAATGGGCAGTAGCAGAAATGGAGGAAAGATATAGAAAAATGTCTAAAATGGGTGTAAGAAACATCGAAAGTTTTAATTTAAGAGTAAAGGAAGCACTAAAAAATAACGAAAATTTTATACGGTCAGTCCAAATTGGCTTTGATGAAGAAACAGGAGAGCCCAAATTTGAAGAACAGTCAATTAAACCTGAATATTTACCATTTATTGTAATAATTGTTGATGAAATGGCTGACTTAATGATGGTTTCTGGTAAGGATATTGAAGCTTGTATTCAACGATTAGCACAAATGGCAAGAGCAGCTGGTATTCACCTAATAATGGCTACACAAAGACCATCTGTTGATGTAATTACAGGAACAATCAAAGCTAACTTTCCTACTAGGATATCATTTCAAGTAACCTCAAAGATTGATAGTAGGACAATTTTAGGAGAAATGGGAGCAGAACAATTATTAGGAATGGGCGACATGCTCTATATGGCAAATGGGGGTAAAATAACCAGAGTTCACGGACCATATGTTTCTGACGAAGAAGTTGAAGAAGTAGTAAATCACCTAAAAAATCAAGGGAACCCTGAGTATGTTTCTGGAATTATAAATGGTCCAGATGAGGAAACTCAAAATAGAATTGATCAAGCTATGGGCCTTTCACTTTCAGATAGTAGTACTGAAAATGCTCTATATGACCAAGCTGTGGCAATTGTAGCAAGGGATAGAAAGTGTTCTACTTCTTATATTCAAAGAAGACTATCAATTGGATATAATAAGGCAGCAAAAATTGTAGAGACTATGGAAGAGCAAGGCATAGTTTCGCAAGCAAATCATGTTGGAAAAAGAGAAATTTTAATTTCTGAAATATAATGGAATAATAAATTTGTACAGTTTTAACAAATTCAATAAAAAATCTTTTATTATTATTTTTCTATTATTTTTATTTTTTAATAAAAATTTGGGCTTATCCAAAGAAATCAATATTATTGATATAGAAAATTACCTTAATAGTATATCATCTTTGGATTCACAAATAGTCCAAACTAATCATGACGGAAGCAAATTATTTGGTTCTATTAAGCTTAAAAAACCTGGTAAATTAAGAATAGAATATTATAATCAAAAGGCTGATCATTTGATTGTTGGTAGCAATGGTATTATAGCAGTAATTGATTATAACTCAAATTCTGAACCTTTTAGATACCCTATAAATGGAACTCCATTAAAATTTTTAAGTGATAATGATGTTAATCTAAATAATAATGAAATTATATCTGAATTAAATTTATATAAAGATCATATAAGTCTAGAAATAAGTGAAAAAAACCCAACAATAGGACTTGGGAAAATAATTTTAAAATTCAAAGAAAGCCCTCTTAAAATATTAGGATGGGAGATACCAATTAATGAAATTAAAAGTACTAAAATCAAATTAAATAAGACGATAATTAATCAAAATTTGGATGATAACTTATTTTATATTTCTGCTGAAATAATGAAATATAGAAATAGTAAAAAATAAAAGCATTAATCATTTTCATTAAAGTTTCTAATTCTATTTATGGTAAATTCACTTTCAAATCCTGATATGAATCTTGATCTTTCATTTTCTAAATTAATGTTATTATTCTTGTAGTCATTAATCGAAGCTTTCATATCTCTTATAGAATCCAAGGATAAAGTGGATAAATTTTTAATTTTTTCTTTTAATATTTTTTTTGTTATTTCTTTATCATCATCGTAATAATCTAAAAACTTAATTGCTTTAAGATTTTCAAAAGTAAATTTTTCACCTAAGAGAAGAAGTTTCTTTGAATTTTGCAAACCAAAAAAATCAACACATCTTTTGATACCTTTATATCCATAATGAATTCCAAATTTACTGGCTGGAATTTGAATTTTGCAATTTTTTGATCCAATTCTAAAATCTGTAGAAATTACTAATTCTACACTACCGCCGTAAACTGGTCCATTTATTAAACACATTGAAATAAAAGGCAGGCTTTCTATCAAGTCACAAACTTCTGAAATTGGGTTCTTACACAAATTACCAATTGAGAATTCTTTTAAATTCATTCCTGAACTAAAAGTATCACCTGAAGAAGTTATTATTAAGCAATTTAAATTTATATTAATAATTTTTTTTAAAAATTCTGATATTTTTTTTAAATTATTTGCATCTAAAGAGTTTTTTGTTGAAATATTATTAAAATTTATATTTGCAATTTTATTACTCAATTTGAATTCAATTCCACTCATGTTTCTATCTCTGCAACTACTGGGGCATGATCTGAAGATTTAAACCAGCCCCTTATATCTCTTAATATGTAACAATTGGAACTATTATTTAAATCTTCAGTAACCCAAATATGATCTAATCTTCTGCCTCTGTTCGATAATTTCCAATCTTTAGATCTATAGGACCACCATGAAAAATATTTTCCTTCTGGATTATGTTTTCTAAAAACATCTACCCATGCTCCTTTTCTTTGAAAGCTTTTTAAATTATTGACCTCTAACTGTGTATGGCTAACTACATTGAGTAATTTTTTATGATCCCATACATCATCAATTTCAGGTGCAATGTTTAAGTCTCCTACAAGTATAGATTTAGTAGGTTGTTTTAATTCAAAATACTTTTCTACTTCTTTAAGGTACTTAAGTTTGAATTGAAATTTTTGATTCAAATTAATATCAGGAATATCACCTCCTGCAGGAAAATAAAAGTTATGAATAGTTATTCCATTTATAATTGTAGATATATGCCTTGCTTCTTCACAATTCAAAAAATCTTTTTTTTCTATTTTTTCTAAAGGGAATTTAGATATGAAAGCTACACCATTATAACTCTTTTGACCCCAACAAGCGGAAAAATTATAACCTAAAGGTTTAAAAATTTCAAAAGGCATATTTTCAGTAGGACTTTTACATTCTTGAAGGCATAGTAGATCGGGCTTTTCCAATTGCAAAAGTTTATATATTAGAAAACTTCTTAGTCTTATTGAGTTAATATTCCAAGTTATAATTTTCATGAAAATTCCAAAATATTAATACTTTAACGAATATTTTCCAATTTTACTAACTATAGAAAAATTATTACCAAACTTAGCTAAAATTTTTTTTCTTAATCTATATATATGAGTTTCCAGGGTATGAGTAGTAGCTGGATCTCTTATACCCCATACTTGTCTTAAAACTTCATCTTTTTTAACATACATACCATCATATCGAATCAATATAGTTAGTATTTTCACTTCGATTTCAGTCAAAAAAATATTTTTTTTATCACTTTCACTAAAAAGAGTTTTTTCATTAGGTTTAAGAACAAATGATCCAATACTTATATCAATAAACATTTTTTTATTTTGAGATATTAATATATCACTAATTATGTTAATTAGTGAATTTAACTTAAAAGGCTTATTTATTATTTTTGACTTGAAAAAATTTTTTGATATACGATCCCTATTTCTATTATTTAGAGATAAGATAAATATTATAAGTGAAAAATTTTTTAAAGTTCGTTGCCTAGTAATATTGAAAAAAGAATTACATATAATTGTTTCATTTATTAAAAAAAGATCAAAATCTATCTTAGTTTTTTCTTCAATTAATTCTCTCAAACTCTTGAAATGAACCCAACTATAATCAATGAAAACTTCTTTTTGTTCCTCTAAAATTGAAAATATCTCTTTATCACTGTCAATAATAGCAATTTTATGTATTTGATTATTTTCTTTTGTCATTATATCTGTAAATTAAATATGAATTGTTTTTTCTAAAACTTATATTGTATATAATTTTATAAACTCTTGACTATAATATCTATATCTTAATTTTGAAAGTTTAAGATGACTTCTTACTTCAGTAGTGAATTAAACGCCATAAGACAGATAAGTGACCTAAGATTTGGAGTTCCTATTCTACTTGGAAACAAAAATAGATATGAGTTAATTGTTGCTGTTGAAACTCTTAATATCAAAACTTTACAAAAAATTTTAGCATATAGTAGTGAAACTGATCTAGAACCTTATCTAGCAATTACCAAAAACAGAGCCAGTTTTTTAAAAGCTAGAGTTTATGATGATGATATTGCAAGACTAAAAGTACCAACCCCTATATCTTTCAACTGGATAAAATCAACAGCTGATCCAGCTAACGATTTTGACTATCCTCTTAAGGGACCTTATTTTAGTATTCGTAATGGAAATTGTGATATTGCAAAAGTATCTATTCATTTTTGTAAAAAAGCACAATTATTACCTGCAGTACTTATTATACCGATAAATTCAAAAAGTTACTTGGAATTAAGAAAATCAGGATTGATTTATCAAAAAATTAGCAAAAATTTTGAAAAAAAAATAATTACTGAAAATTTGTCTTTAATTAGTACTGGTAGGGTCCCAATCTTAGGAGGCTTAAATTCAAAAGTTTCCGTTTTTAGAGATTTAGATAGTTTAACAGAACATTATGCAATTGAAATAGGAGTTTTAGATTTATCTCAACCAATTTTAACTAGACTACATTCTTCCTGTTTTACAGGAGATATTCTTCATTCATTAAAGTGCGATTGTGGAGAGCAACTATCTGCAACACTTAATAAAATTAAGGTAGAAAAAAGTGGCGTCATTATTTATTTAAATCAAGAAGGTAGAGGAATAGGACTAGCAAATAAAATGAGAGCCTATAAACTTCAAGATTCTGGCTTAGATACATTCGAGGCAAATCAAAGGCTGGGTTTCAATGATGATGAGAGGGACTTATCTATTGGTTCTAGAATTTTAAAAAAACTTGGCATACATCAAATAAAATTACTTACTAATAATCCATCCAAGGTAGCTGTCTTTGAAAAAGAAAAAATCAGAGTCATAAAACGCGTACCCCTTTTATCTAAAGAAACTAAAGAAAATAAATTATATTTAAAAACCAAAAAAGATAAAAGTGGCCACCTTTTTTGAAAAAATCTTATTTTCTTTCTCCAAATATGGCTGACCCAATTCGAACATCCGTTGCCCCATTTTTTATAGCTTCTTCAAAATCATTACTCATACCCATAGAAACCCTTTTTAGTTCATATTCTTGAGCATTTTCATATAATATTTTAAAATGAAATGATGGAGATTCATTTAATGGTGGTAAACACATTAACCCTACTATTGGTAGTGAATGGTTAAATTTAGCAAGTTTTAATATATTATTTAGATCACCTAGTTTAACACCAGCTTTTTGGGGTTCATTCCCAGTGTTTACTTGAATAAATAAATCAGGGCAAAAACCTATTCTTTGTGCCTCATTAGAAATTTTTAGAATCAAATTTTCGCGATCAATGCTATGAATTACATTGAATAATTTCATTGCTTCTTTGACTTTATTTGTTTGTAAAGCGCCTACCAAATGTAATTCTATTTTACCGTACTCATTAATTAATTTGGGCCATTTATCTAAACTCTCCTGAACCCTATTTTCTCCAAAAACACGGTGTCCTTGATTTAGTACTTTTTTTATTCGGGATAAAGGTTGAACTTTTGACACAGCAATTACATTAACTAAATCTTTTTGACGAGCTACTTTTGCTTTTGCAGTTTCAACTTTTAATAATATTTTATCTAAACTCATTTTTTAGTTAATAAAGTAATTACAGTATTCTTCCCTAAGTTTACTTTTTAGGATTTTTCCTAAATTGTTTCTGGGTAGAGAATCCTTAAAAAGGAAAGCCTTAGGGCATTTATATTTTGCCAGCTTATTTTCTAATATTCCAGATATTTTTTGTTGATCTAAATGAGCTTTATCATCCTTAATAATTACAGAAAGAACTGCTTCTCCTAGATCCTTATGTGGAACACCTATAACAGCACTTTCTTTAATACCTTTAATACTGTTTATAACCGTCTCAATTTCTTTAGGATATATATTAAAGCCTCCTGAAATTACAAGGTCTTTTAACCTTCCAACAATTTCTAAATAACCACTTTCATTAAACATTCCTAAATCATCAGTCTTGAAATAACCATCGTTCGTAAATGAATCTAATGTTTTATCAGACATTCTCCAATATCCTGAAAAAACATTTTTTCCTTTTACTTGAATTTCTCCAATATTACCATTTGATAATAATTTTCCTGTTAATATATCAATTATTCTAACATCTATTTCAGGTAACGGATACCCTACAGTACCTGATATTCTTTTACCTTTGTAAGGATTAGAGCTTATCATGTTAGTTTCTGTCATACCATACCTTTCAAGTATTCTCTTACCAGTTTCTTTAAAAAAATTATCATTAATTTCTTTTGTTAATGGAGCACTTCCAGAAATAAAAAGTCTGATTTTATTTACCAATAATTTTGTTAATTTATTTGAATCCAATAATCTTGCGTAAAATGTAGGTACTCCCATTAATACTGTAGAGGTTGAAAAGGCATCTATTAAGGTATCTATTTCAAATTTTTCAAGAAATATCATTTTTGAAGATGACAACAAAATTATATTTGTTGCCACAAAAAGACCATGAGTGTGATATATGGGGAGTGCATGTATAAGTGTATCTTTAGAAGTAAAATGCCAATAATCTTTTAATGTTTTAGCATTTGAGATTAAATTTTCTTGTGTAATCATA
>MDTB01011574.1_pt1 | contig 11664 bp, 12 predicted proteins | sample 811161 | NCBI WGS metagenome assembly MDTB01 (sample SAMN05326650, study PRJNA326480) | marine metagenome | isolation source: seawater | place: Mediterranean Sea | collected 2009
CATAAAGAACATAAAAATCATAAAGAACATAAAAATCATAAAGAACATAAAAATCATAAAGAACATAAAAATCATAAAGAACATAAAAATAAAAATAATAAAAATATATGTACAGGTTATTTAACAGATAAAGAATTTTTGAAACATATGATCCCTCATCATCAAGTTGCAGTTGATATTAGTAAATTATTACAAAAAAAAACTAAATCACCAATAATGCAAAAAATATTACGTGAATTAATATTTATTCAAACTGAAGAAATAATTTTTATGAAAGAAAGATTTGATGATATTCCATCAAATATTAGTGCTGATATAGAGATGACAAAGTCTTATATACCAAATTTAAGTGATTATTTGAATCCTAATAAATTGGGATTAACAAAAACATACTGTGACCCTCATTTTTTTGATCCTGAACAGCATTTAAAACATATGGAAAATATGGATTTAAATGAAAAAACCTACTTAGAACATATGATACCACATCATCAAGTTGCAGTTGACATGAGTAAAGTATTATTAAAAAATACTAAAAATGATTATATGATTTATTTAGCATATAGAATAATAAGAAATCAACAACATGAATTAGTAATGTTACATAATTTATTAAATAGTATAACTAATAATACTCGTTTTACATATAAAAGTGAATTATTAAAATAAATTAATTTATTACAATATAAATTAAACATCTTCAAAACAAACATTACTTGTTATATTATTAGATATATTATATTTTAATACAAAAAATATTAATGTAGCAATAAAAGCTTGATTTAATTTACGTCCTATTAAATATGCCCCTGCATATAAAACGATAAATTGAGATACAGGATGTTGTACTAAATTTCTTTGATTTATACCAGTTTTTATTCCTAGATCTTGTGATAATACTTGAATAATACCATACGCACCTATTATTTCTAGTATATACCTTAATTTAATATTTCCATCTGTAGAAAAAAACAAGGTTAGAGGATCCTCAATATTATGATTAAATTCACTATATATTAAAATTATAATAGGTAAAAAATAAATTATATATTTTATCAATAATTTTTGTTCTTTTATATTATCATCTATTTTTTTGTTGATTTTTTTATAATTTATTATTATTAATAATAATAATATAAATATTATATTTTCTAAATATATATTTTTAAATTCATATTTCATTATTATTGTATTATATATATATATATATATTATGAAAAAAAATATATATATATATATTATATATGGGTAAATGTTTATCTAAATTGAAAAGAGATAAAGATAAAGAAAAAATCATAGATACCGTAGAAGATTCAATAGAAATAGTTAATAATGGTATGGAAATTATAGAAGATATACCTGAAATGGTAAATAATGTAAAAAATGGTGATTTAAACGAAATAATAAATGATGGAAAAAATATAATTGATAATACAATGAATATAATAGAAGACGTGAATAATATTAAAGAAAATGTAGAAGAGATTGTTGAAGAAAATGTAGAAGAAAATGTAGAAGAAAATGTAGAAGAAAATGTAGAAGAAAATGTAGAAGAAGATAATTCTACAAATAATATAGAAAATGTAGTAGAAGATAATTTAAAAAATGATTAAATTAAATATATTATGTTATTTAATTATTATATATAATAATTAGATAATATGGGGAATTGTTTATTAAAAAAAAATAATATTAAAATATCTATAGAACAAAAATATAAAGTAAATGAAAAATTAGAAAATAAAATTGAAGAAGATGTAGAAGAGAAGTTAATATTAGATGAAAAAATACATGAAGAAGAAGAAGAAGAGTTAGTATACAATAATTTAGAAAAAGAAAAAAATATACAACAAATAGATAATAAATATATTAAATTAATAATAAAAAAAAAAAATATAAATAGAAATTGTGTGAAAAAAAATAAGGTAATTTTTTATGATTCAAGGTTAAAAAAAAAAATAGTATCAAAGATAGAATATAAGATTCATAGAAAAAGTATAGTAAAATTTATATGAATATAATTATATAAAATATATATATATTATGAATAATGAAAATAATGATGGATTATTAAAATATAAAATTGGATTTTTAATTTTTGGTGTATTTACTGCGGTAATTGTAATACTTTTAAGTATTTTTCGACCTGATTTATTTGAGAAACCAAAAACCAGTAATAATAATAAATAATAATGAAGTATAAAAAAATTATAATGTAATAGTATATTTATGAATAAAAAATTTTTAATTAATTTACCAAATTTTGAAGTTTGTTTATTGACTTTTATTGTGATATATTTATTATATATAAGTGTAATTAATAATCCAAAATGTAAATTATCACAAAATATAAAAAGTACATTTACAAATAAAAAGGAGGATTTTGAAATATCAGATCAATTTCCAAAAACATTAAATGAAACGAAAACATTAATTGATCAAATGGTTGTGCATGAGACGACCACATATGTAGTTGGAGAAGAAGGTAACCATGATTATCCTTTATCAAGTGCATTTTGTTCAGAAACATATAATAGTAACCCTTCTTCAAGGAATGAATATGAATTAAATTTAAATTCAAGAGATTATAAGAATACATATGCTGTAGGAGAAGAAGGAACACCTATAACTAAAGTACTTACCGTTCATAGTCAAGAGGAAGGGACACCATTTTTATGTCCAAAAATAAATGATGGTGGATTGGGTAGATTTAAATAATTAAATATATAATAATATATTATTTTTAATGAAAGATAATATATTTTTAATAGTAGGTGGAAGTAAAGATCAAGAAATTTTATGGATTATTAATAAATTAAAGTCTATCAAGGATAAATTATTTATTTTATTTACAGATAAAAAAAATATTTTAAATTGGAATATAAATGATGATGAATTATCATTAAATAATATTATAATATATCCTAAAGCAATATTTATAAGAGAGAATGTATATAATAAAAATGATATAGCATATAATAATTCACGTAGATGGAATCATATTTTAAAAGGTTGGATAATGAGTCATAGTAAAGTTAATATATTAAATCGTTTTTGGTTAAATAAATATAATAATAAAGCATATAACATGTGTTTGGCCAAACAAATAGGAATTAATATACCAGTAACATATTTAACAAATAATATTTCTTTTATGAAAGAGAATATAATTAATAAAGATTTTATAGTAAAACCAATAGATAATGGTTTTTGTTTTAATGCAGAAAATAAAATAAATGAATGTCAAAGTGTTGAATATAATGATATATTAATATCTGCAACTCCAACATTTTTTCAAGAATTATTGGATAGTATAGAATTAAGAATATATATATTATTTGATGATTATTGGTTATTTTTATTAGATTCAACTAGTTTAGATCACCGTATAAAACAAGATGCAAAAGTAATATTATGCAAAAAAAATTTAGTATCAAATGTCTTTATTAATAAACTTAAAAAAATGGCGAATATTTTAAAATTAGATTACTGTGCTTTTGATTTTAAATTATGTAAAAATGAGTTACGCTTTTTAGAAGTGAATGATTTTCCTATGTTTTCTTATTTTGATAATTTATGTAATAATGAAATTAGTAATAAAATAATAAATAAATTATATAATTTAAATATTTAATTTTTTTGTATTTTTATTAATTAAACTAATATCATCATTTTTCAAATATTTTCTAGCATATAAATTTGGTGTTACAATAAGTAAAAAAGTTTTATGTTCCCATTTAATTCTTTGGATAGTACAAGTATGATAAAAATTATTTATTAATAAATGAGTTTCTAATAAAGTATTAAACTCATTTTTTTTTATATTTTTTTTGTTAATAAAATTTATGATATCATTGTTATTAAGTATATATGTATGAAATATATTAAAGGAGTAATTATTTGTAAATGGGAGAATAATACTATCTTCATGATTTGACATTTTTATTTTATTGTAATCAATAATTTTTTTTTTATTAAATAAAAAACAAGGTAATTTATTTTTTTTACAATTTATCCATTTTTTTAAAATAAACGTTGTTTTCCTTTGAGATTGTTTTTTAATATCACCAATTCTTTTAAACAAATTATCATCTTTTAGTCTAATATTAAGTTTCATAAAATTACATGGATTATAAAATTCATCTTTGAGAACATATAATTCATTAAAAGAAAGCCATATAATATTTCTTATGATTCCTGTATGAGTTTCTTTATCAGAAAATTTATTTAAATTTAGTTTTTCCATATTATTATAATTAATTAGAATAAGCATATATTTTGAATGAGGAATATAAATGAAATTTTTATCATTATTATAAATTACTTTATTTCTAATAAGTTTTAAATCAAAAATATTTGTTTCATTATTATTTGTTTCTTCTTTAAATTCACGTATTGCGGTATCAATCCAATTTTTATCTAATTTTTTATCAATTTTACCACCTAAATCTTCAATTATTCCATTTTTTTTTTTTTGTAATAAAAAATTAGTCTTTCCAGTTATAATATTATGTGTATATAATATTATGCCGGTTGCTTTTATATCATCTCCGTTTTTAGTTTTAAATTCATTATCCATTTTAAATGTTAATTAGTTTATAAAGAATAAGAACGTAGGTTAAAAAAATATCAATTTTTTCACTAAAAAATTGATATTTTTTTAAAATAAAAACATATAATTATCTATAATATATTATGTTATTTTAACTGATATGTATTGGTTATTTGTTATAGATAATAATTATTGGAATGAATTTTTGAAAACTGATAGAAAAAATATATGTTGTCAAACAAAAAATGGAATAAATAAAAATGATAAAATAATAATATATGTAAAAGGGAAAAAATCAGGATTTATTGGCTATTCTAAATGTATATCAGACGAAGAAACTGAGAATGATAATATAGAAATATTTAGTAGTAAAAAAGATAATAAATATATTATAAAAATAGATAATATAGAATATTTTAATATATATATAAATTTAAAAACTTTTTTTTTAAATGTAGAAAATAATATAATTGAACAAGAGGGATCATTTAAATATAAATATATTAGAGGGAATATTATTTATAAACAATTTAATAATGATACTGGTAATTATATTATTACGATATTAGAAAAAATAAATAAAAATAATATTTCAAATAATAAAAAAGTATTAAAAGTAGATAAAAAAAAAAAAAATAAACAAAGTAAAAAAAATATAAAGAAAAATAAGAAGGATATATTTGTTAAAATAGATAATGATAAAATTAATGAAAAAATAATGAATACACGTATTTATATACCTATTATGATTATACCAAAAGTACATATTTGTTTACCAGAAGATATTAATAAAATAAACACTTTTATTGATCTTTATAATAAATATGATACTGAAATTGTAAATAATAATAATTGTGAAATAAGTTGGTTATTAAATTCTTCTTCAATAGAATTTAAAGAAATAGATTCAGGAACAAGTGAAAGTAATAAAAACAAATATTATAAAGAAGCTCTAGAGTGTTATCATAAATGTGAAACATATAAACCCCCAGAATATAATAATATACCCTTTATAAGAGTTATTTGTATTAATAATATTCAGGATGATTATTATGGTTGTTATTTATTAACATTAATTACAAAAGATTATATATGTGAATATAATGATAGTACTTCAAGTTCAAATAAAAGTTAATATGTTATGTTTTATTTAAATTATTATATTTTTTTATTTTACTATTATAAATGATGAGCATTAAAGGTAATAAAGAGTCATTTGAAAAATATATAAAAAAACTTAATTTATTGACAATTAATAAAAAAAAAATAGTTAATACATCTGGTATTAATATATCAGAATTAATTAATGATGAAATAGAATTTGATGAAATAGAAATAGATGATGATAATTATTTAATAGATGATTTTAAATGGATAAAAAAAAAAGATTTTTTAAGTAAATATTATAATATAAAAAATCCATCAACATCACCTATAATTAATAAATTAAATAAAAAAAATAAATATTTAAAACCTGCTGTATGTTTATTAGAAGAATATTCATCAGATAATGATAGTAATTACAAAAAAATATTAAATAAAAAAAAAGAATTACATTATGAATATATTTTTTCAAAATATTATAATAACAGAAAAAAAGTTGATGGAACATCTATATCAAATTATATGACTATATGTGAATTTGTTTTAAATAATTATAAAAATCATGATAGTATTAATTGTAAGTATAAAAATAAATGTTTTTTATGTGATTATATAAATAAAAAAAGAATACTAAACATAAAGAATGAAGTTTATCTAAATAAATTTTTATATACAAAAGACGAGATATTAAGTAAAATTAAAATTATAATATAACATTATAAAAAAGATATTATAATGTTTGATATAATATATTTTTTAAATTTTTGTTTATTTAATGCATATTTTTGATATTTTTTTCTTTCGTGGATTGAAAGAGCTATCCATACTAAATTCATATTATATATATATATATTTAATATATTTTTATATATATTGGGTGACTATACACCCTTTCAAAATATATTTAAATTATGTGTATATATAGATGTATAAAAAAAATAAAAAAATACTTAATAAATTATTTAGTGACAATAAAGTTATATTAAATGATTTATATGACATAAAACAAAATTTTAGAGATTTGTTAGATATAAAAAGTACGTTAATATATAAAGATTGTGATAAATTAGAAGTTAAAATACAATCAAAAATAAATCATTTCTCTTTAATAAATTTAAAGAATAGTAAATTTGAAATAAAAAATATTTTAACTGGAATTGATTTTAGAAAATCATTTAGAATATTCATAAAAATAAGTGATGGTATATTGAGTAATATTAAATTAAAAAATTCTTCTTATATAACTATACAATTATCTACTACTAATTATAATAAATCCATTATAGATATAGATAATTGTAAACATATCAAATTTATTGATTTGAATAATATAATTATAGATCAATTTAAATAATAATATTTAAGAATAATATTATCTAAATAATTAAATAATATTATTAACAATTTAAATATGAATAATTATAATAATATAAATATGTGTTCTATTTTTAGTTTAATAACTTCTTATAATTTTTTAAATAATTTTGATGTTTCTAAAGATCAACATATAAAAAATTTAAGAATTTCTCGTGAAAATTATGAAGTTGAAAAAATAAAGTATGATTTAAGTTTTGAAAAATTATTAAATTATAGTAATTTAAAAAATAATTTAATTAGTTTAACAAATCCGGATTTAATAAATGCAAATATAATATCGTATCAACATATTTTTTTGGATGAGTCACATTGTGTAATATTTTTAAAAAATAATAATTTTTTTGTAGTAATGTATAAAAAGTGTAATGGGAAATATTATTTAAGAGAGTCACATAATAATTATCAACATGATTTTAATAATAGGGATGAATTAATTAATTATTTGAATAATATATATAGTTTTAATAAACATACTATTATTAATGATTATGTTGTAGAAGAGTTATCAAATATAGAATATATTGTACTAAAAGATAGTTTTAAATTATTCTTTTTAATAAAATCAGAAAATGATATATTTAATAGAATATGTGTGAATGAAGGTAAAGATTTAAGTATATCTTTTATTAAATTAAAAAATATAAAATATATACCTGATAATAAGAATATAGAAAAAAAAATAATATTTCATGATTTATTTAAAAAATAAATCCATATTGTGAAAAATAATATTATAAGATTATATAAGGATTATATAATGTCACAAAAATTAGATATAGAATATTCAAGAGCAATGTATTTAAGAGTAAATCAACGTAGAATAAATAATAGAATTAATGTTGCTACACGAGAAATGGTAAGTAATTTTATAAAAAAATTATCAGAAGAGGCAGGTACAGAAACATTAAATAGTTTTTCTGCGTTACAAATAGAAGCATCAACATTATATGAAAACTATACAACTGCTGTTAATTTTGATAACGTTGAAGAGTCAGAGTGAAATAATATACAATTTATAATTATATAAATTAATATATTTTAATATATTATAAATATATTAATGAACCCTTTAAAAAAAAAATATTTAATAAATTCTGAGTCATCATTATTAAAATCAGATATAATAAAAAAAGTCAAGAATGATGCGGTAAATAAAGCTGTAGTAAGTTTAGTTGGTGAAGTAAGATCTGTATCTTCTTTTAATGAATTAAAAAGTAAATCAAGTATTATATATGCGAATTATTTAAAAGAATCAAATAAAAATCCATTATATCCAAGTTCTGACATTATACCACCTATATTATTAGAGATAACAGCAATTAATAATTCAATAAATACAAGACCTGAATATTCATTTTCATCAACTGAAGATGGTATATTAGAAATAGAAGGTAATATATTTAGCAATAATAGTGTAGTTAAAGAAGGTGTTAATACAATTATATTTGAAAAAGAAAATTCGACAGGATTGGATGATGGTGTTTATAATAATATTGTTTTAAAAGTAAGAGATTTTAATAATAATGTTGGAACATTATTAGTATCTGAATTTATTATAGATTCACAACCACCAACAATATTAATGATAACTGGTATTTCAGATACAGAAATAACTGATAATCCACAATTTACAATAAAGGTTGCTGATATTATAAGTACTGGAGATGGTAAAATTAGAATGACAATGAAAATAAATAATATTAATCATAAATTATCAACTGATAATATTAATTTTACCAATGAAATAACAATAACAAGTAATATTGAAACAGTTATTTATTTAGATAAAATAAAACAAGTAGGACATTATGAAAATATAATAATACAGCTAATAGATGAATCTAATCATATTCTTCAAAATACTTTAGTTGGTATAAATCAGATTGGTGTAATAATAAAAGATAGCAATTCTCCACAAATAAATACTAGTAATTTATTTTTACCATGGGGAGGGGTATTAAATCGTAGTGAAGCAATAGCAGGTGGTTCAATTAATATATCATTAAATGATATACCATATCATGTTGAAGATGGACAATTATTAACAGTTAAAATAAAAAAAAATAATATTACTATAATTACTTATACAGGAAATGTATTAAATAATATGACCATAGTAAATATACCAGAAAATGACTTATTGAATAGATTAGAAGATAATATTAATTACAATATTACATTTGATGTATCTGATAATGCAGGGAACAATTCTAATACTATTACAAAGTATTTTAAAACCGATTTTACACTGCCAGTAATGAGTGTTTCAATAAATGATATGAATACAGAACTAATAGTAGATTTTAGTAAAAATGTATTTAATAATAATAACGATTTATCAAAAAGTGATTTTATACTATCAACAAATAATATATATACAATATCAACAATTCAAAAATTATTAGATAGTAAGTATAAAATAAACTTAAATTCTACAAATAATTTATCAGAAAGTATTCGTTTAATTTTATCAGTATCTAATAATATAACTGATAGTTCTGGTAATCCAGTATCAAATACGGTAACTTTTGAAACAAATGATCAGTCTATACCAATAATAACATTAATAGAACCAGTTAAGAAGAATACAAATGATAATACTGCTACATTTATAATTAATTCAAGTAAAGATGGTATAATTTCTATTATTAATGATAATTACAATTATGAACCAGATTATTTTAATCCAAAATATTATAATCCAAAATATTATAATCCAGATTATTTTAATCCAAATTATTTTAATCCTCATTATAATGGAAATGATAATAATAAATATTATGATACTAATAATTATAATATTGATTATTATTCTCCAAATGTAATTAAAATAAATGAGTTAAGTATTAATATAATAAAAGGTGTAAATAATATTAGTTTTGATGTTTTAAAAAATGGTACTTATAATATATCAATAAAAGTTACAGATAAATATGATCGTGATAGTAGTATATTAAAGTTACCTCAATTTACAATTGATACTATATTACCTGAACTAATTATACACACATATCCTGTTCCTTTTATGATGAATGATATGCCTTTTATAGAATTAACAGGGAATGATATAGGATCGGATAGTAGAGAATTAACTTTGACTGTAAATGTAAAGAATCAAATACATAAAATTAAAATAAATGATGACAGTAATTTTAGTGAATCTGTTTTAATTAAAACGGGTGAATTAAATACTTTAATTTTTGATGATTTATTAGATGGAATTTATGAAGAGAATGATATTATGATTAGTATAAAAGATAAGTCTAATAATATTAGATCAAAAGGATTAAATAAATTTATGATTGACAGAACAAAACCATTTATAAATAGCGTAATTCCAAATTATAATAATTCTTACATTACAGTAACTTTTTCTGAATCTGTTTATTCTAATAATAATGAAATTGGCATTTTAAGTGTTGATGATTTTATTCTTATGTATTATGCCAAATCAGAAATCAATATTATTCAAATTTTAAATAATAATGGCAATGAATTAAAAGGCGGGGAATCTATATTTAGATTAATGTTAAATATAAGAAATATTATTTCGGATGGTACAGAAACTATAACAATTATTCCAGCAGATACTGTATATGATAGTTTTGATAATAAATCTGAAACTGATCTAACATTTTACATTGATAAAGGTAATATTAATAAAACAAATTTAATAAATCAAACTCCACCGTTATTGACTATAATTTCATCAATAACTACACCATCTTCGATTAATACTCCTACAATTGTGTTTAATTCAGATTCTAATGGTATTGCTACAATAACTGGTACATCTAATTCTTTAGTAGATGGTAATAATACATTTAATGTTGTAGAAGGGGATAATACAATAACATTCTCTGAATTACCTATAGGTGTATATAATGATGGTTCAATAATAATAACACTAGAATCAAGTATGTCGAAAGTAAATAGTTTACCATTGGATTTAGGTAGTTTTGAAATAACATATCCTGCGCCTACATTAACAGAAGTAAATGGAGTAAAGACACCAAACAATGATAATACACCTCATTATGAATTTCATTCAGATTTTGCTGGAGTAGGTAGAATTATTGGTAGTGAGATAGCAGAAAATATTAATGTTAATGGTTCATTAACATTTCCAGTAGAAAAAGGTAATAATATAATATCATTTTCAATATTAGATGAAGGTATATATTTTGAAGGAACAATTATTTTGAAAATAACAGCAACAATTAGTGGTTTAAGTAGTAATGAATTAGTAGTAAATGAATTTAAAATAGATATTACACCACCAATTATTACTGAAATTACACCAATTCCTAATATTGTAAATACAAATACACCATCCTATACATTTAATTGTAATGAATTAGGTTTAGGAACGATAGAAAATGCAACTGTATCTGGTAGTTCACAATTCAATGTAATAAATGGGAATAATACTATTATATTAGATTATTTAGAAGATAATACTTACAATTCAATTAGTATTATTGTAGATGACATAGCTGAAAATACAAGTAATATTTTGATATTACCAGAATTTACAATAAATACAATACAACCAGAACCAGAACCAGAACCAGAACCAGAACCAGAACCAGAACCAGAACCAGAACCAGAACCAGAACCAGAACCAGAAC
>MDTB01086769.1_pt1 | contig 11664 bp, 9 predicted proteins | sample 811161 | NCBI WGS metagenome assembly MDTB01 (sample SAMN05326650, study PRJNA326480) | marine metagenome | isolation source: seawater | place: Mediterranean Sea | collected 2009
GGTATTGATACAGATGCATTTTCAATTTCTTCTCGCTTTTTTATTCCACTTAATTTTAAAAATTTGTCAAGGTATTGTGCGTTTGTTCCCATACCAAATAGAACAAACCCCCCAGAATATTTTAAATTATTTAAATCCGAAAATGATAATAATTCTGTTTCGGTACCATCTGGATTTCTTTCTCTAAACTCTTCTTCTGATTCAACTTCCTTAACCATTTTTAAAGTTGTTGACTCAACATTTTCAATATCTCCTGTTATAGGATTTTTCACTTCTACGATTGTTGTAACTGGTTTCAATTGAAATTCTGGTGTAGGATTCTTATTTACACTTTTAATTTTTGCATTTGAAAGTTTCTCCTTAAACTCACTTATACCTCCATCTCCACTTATTTTTGCTGAATAAAATCCAGCCTTATCTAAACCTGTAGTAAAAAATTGCAGTAGACGTTGTATTGCCTGATTTAATTCAATTAGATCTTCAATTAAATTTTCAAGATATGCTATGGCCTCATCTAATTTTTTTAATGCCCCTTTAGCAAAATCTTTAGCGAATTCGATCTTACTTATAATCGAATCAATAGTTTCTCCATACACAGGAAAAAAATCATTTATTCTTTTAAATTTCCAATTAGGTAAATCAGATGTGCTACCTTGCAAATTAAAAGTCTTAAAATTTTTACCCGATATTTCTGGATCCCATGCACGTTTAAAACCATCAGGAACTTTAATTAAATTTGAAGCATAATCTTCAACCGCACCAGATTTAACTTGACGGCCAATATCTATTCTAATAGAATTCATACCTTCATAAATCACCTTTTCATTAGCAAGAGTTTTTTTACGAAACAATTGATCTTCAATTTCAACAGGATTTACATCTTGAAGACCAATTCTAACTCTTTTTATGACTGGAGTATAACCTTGACCAGGTAAAACATCCCAAAGATTTTTCAAAAAACCTATATTCTCATCGTTTGTCGGTTCATTTTGTATCTCTGAATATAATGGCGGATTTATATATTCATGTTGTATTGGTTGACCAATAGAAAAACCTTGTACAAATTTTACCATATCTGATCTGAATTTTATATTATTCGCTAAAGTTTTATTACTGAAAATATTCTCATTTAAATCAATTCTTTTTAAAATTGGATCAGGTCCTTTATCGGGTGCAGGTAAAACATCTAACAAAGTATTTGAGTTTGAATATATTGATGCAGTGAATCCAGTACCAGTCACAACTTCTTTAGGCGCAGTTGCTATTTTTGCAGTAAACATCGGATAGTTTAACAATGCTCTAGTACCGTCAAACCCTCTTCCTGTTTTAAGTATTCCAAATGTGTCTAAAGAACCATCTTCTTTAGGAATACCTTTAGGGTTTAATTCAATCACTGGTGGGCTATTTGGTGTTTCACTCTCAGAGGTGTTTTCCTTCAATGAACCTCTTTTCGATTTTATTCGAACTGTATTTTTAATCACCCTTCCATTTTTAATAACTATAGGTTCATGTTCAACAACTTCAGCAGTAAAATCATTAAATACAGTTCCTTGTTGTATTAATGATCCTGGTCTAAACATTGGTATTGTTATTGTTTCTATACTTGAATATAAATCTGATCCAGTATTTAATCTGATTGTAGGTTTGTAATCATTTTCTTCATTTGCCTCATATGTACCAGAAAGAGAAGCAGGTAAATGTCTTTTTACTGTATCTTTGAATCCATAAATTTTATCCTCTAACTTAATACCATTTGTTTGAATGTTTTCTAATTCTTTTTCGAGTTCTAATTTTTTTCTTTTGAGGTTAAATGTTTGAACTGACAAATTGTAACGCTCACCTTCATTTTTTGTCAATAAACCTCTTAACGCATTTACAGTATTTGTATTATTTCTTATATTACTTCGTGCTATCGATCTAGTTCTTTGATTTTTTCTTATGTTTTCTTGTTGCTCTGTTTTTCTTTGATTCAATAATTGTAATGCTGATGTAGGTGCGGTAAGTTGTATTCTTGATATTTCTTTATCTATATTTTTAATTTCAGTTTGTGATTTAGCCAGTTCATTATTTACCTCGACCAATGTATTTTGATCTGCAATTATTTGATTTATGGCATCTCCAATTTTTTGTAATGACACCCTATCAACACCTGCAGTTTCATCAGTTGCTTTTAGTTCGTCATTGATACTATTCATCTCATCAAATTCAGCAATATCTATTTCACTTTGCACATAATCTAATGCCTCACCTGTCTGTAAAGCCAATGCATTTTCCAAACCCTTTACAACTAATGGATCTCCTAATTCTATTCGCTCAATACGATCATCATTTAAATCAGGTAAATTTTCAAGAAAGTTTGCGAAAAAATTCATTAAAACTTGTGTAAGGTCTCTTAATGCATGATGTGTTGGTAAAGCAAAAAACGCAACAAATGCGGTATATGAACCTGTGCCAACAGGTCGCAATGCATCATTAGTATCATCAAAAGATGAATTAACTTCACTTACGAATTGACTTGGTGTTAATGTTCTAAATTTAAAAGATTCATTTAATTTTTGAATTGCATTACCTATCTCACTATCACCATAATCCCATTGAGAAGGATTTAAAAAGTTTTGTGCTTGTTGTAATGCATTTAGAACTTTATTTCTATCAATGAATAAATATTCACCATCGGTTGCTGATACAGGTCTTACATTAGTCTCATATGTTGCAGATATATTACCAAAAGGACTAAAATCAAATGTAGTTTGTGATTCATCTTCTTCTACTTCTACGACAAATTGTTTTGATTTTGGATCATATTTAACGTTTTTAGGATCAACATCACCTAAAGATGCCGCTAATGCAGTAAGAGCCTGCTCAACTCTTGTAGTATCAACACCTGATTCTAAACGACCAACTTCCCACGGCCAAACAGATAGACTACCAAATCCTATATTTTTTAAATCTTCTAATGCATTTATTAATGCATCTAATGCTGGTATGAGAACTGATGCAATTGGATCTTTTAATGCTTGAAGATAAAACTTTGTAAGAGTAAAAAAATTTACAAGATTTTCAATTAATTCTGAAACATTATTTGAAAAACTAGCAACATTTGTTAAAACTGCATTCAACAATGCATCATTTGCTACTTTTAAATTTGGTTCAAATTCTATTGGAACTTGGTTTTCAGCCATTAATGATCTCTTCTCTTAATTTTTTTGCTTCTTCTAATTTTGTTCGCAAGTAAGTTAAATATTGTTTATTAAAATTCAATGCCTGATTTAAAACATCTTCCATTGGTTGATTTTTAATAACGTGTTCTTCTAAAATTATGTCTTCTTTTTCTTTCATGATAGCATCTGTTTTAGTTTATTTTCAACTGCAATAAAAGCAGATAGATTGATTGGTACACCACTTGGCCCTACTCCTGTTGTTACTGACAAACTCTTTAAAGCGATCATCAATTCTGCTAAAATTGTACCCAATGTAATTTTATTTGATTCAAATTTTAATTTACCAGTTTCTTCGATTGAAATTTGACCTAAAGCAGTTTTATTAGTAAGTGATAACTTAGCATCATTTGTAAAAGTTCCTAAAGTTTTTATATCTACTGATACATCTGAGTTTATATTGGTCATACCTTTTGTTTTTACATTCAGACCTGTTGCTACGGTTTCTAATTTTGTCAATTCTCCGTTTGGTCCAACGTTCATTTCTATACCAGTAAGCAAAGGTAAAGGGTTAACTGTATTGAATTGCATTTTTCCACCAATAGTCGTAACGGTCTTCGCATAACCAGGATTATTTGGCGATCCTCCAGTCAACAAACCATTGACAACCTCTTCGCTTCCCATCGTTGCATTAAAAGACAATGATTTATTGCCTGTTATATTTACATCGTTACTCGTTAAATTATAAGAACCAGAAGTTACGCTTGTTTCTCCATCAGAATGATATCTTGATTTTTTCGATGTAAAGTCCATCTCAGACAAATTTGTACCTTTAAAATTTTGACCATCAATATTAAAAGTTTTTTGATCGACTGGTTTACCATCACCAGAAGAAAATAATACATCAGTACCTTTTAAAACAATTCTACCTTTGCCGCCTGCAATAATATTTACGTCACCATCAACTGTTGCAATAGTTGCTTCACCACTAGCAACTTTGACATTATACGAATCATTTACACCTCTGCCACCAACATAAAGATCATATTGACCTTCAGTATTTGTAAACATATTTCCTAATGCATGTGTTTCGATATTAGAATCTACCATATCATATTTTGCGCCTATTGTTGTATCAACTCTATCGCCTGTTGGTAAAAATTCTATGTTAGATGTTGATCTATGCAAAATTCGTAAACGTTCTTTTCCTGGCGAATCATCCATTTCGAATAAATGACCACTTTCCGTATATGTTACGTGATTAAATGGATAGACTGGTTCACCAATTGTTGCAACAGAACCCGGCTGTTCAAATGTGATATCGGGATTTGATGTGAAAATATTTGAATGTAACCTATCCCTATATTCTTCTAGTTGTCCATTAATTCGATGTGTTCTTAATAGAATGGTCGAAAAAGGATGAGGAGAATCATCACCATTATTTGTTTTTGATAGTGAAGATGCTAACATATTTGTACTAGGCAAACTCCAAAGCAATACACCATCTTTATTAAATCTTGTTCTATTTTCATCAGGATGAGGTGAATAACTTATAGTGCTAGAAATTACATTATCATCTTTATCACGTATCTCCGTTATACTTTTTTGAGATATTTCATCTTTTCTGACATATAAAGAATAACCAGCATCCGCATATTTATTTTCACCTTCAAACATGTGAATTTTTGTATCATCTTTTAATTTTGCATTTGAAAATATTTTAGGGTGATTTAAAATTGTGGCTTTACTTCCTGTTTTTGTTCTTTGAATGAATAAAGGAGGATATGGATCGTTTTCTCTTTGTTTAACACTTCTAGGATCAAAAAAACCAAAATTAGGATTTGCAAATCTTTCAGGTACTCCACCAGAAGTACCTATCACAACTGGTTCTTGTGCTTCAACACCGTCTCTAAAAAAACCTAAAACATGTGTGCCAGGAACAATACCTGTCGGAGATGTTCCTATTCCAGATATTGAAGCAGATGTGATTGGATTTATAACATCGGCCCATGGTAAATCTTCTGTAGGTATTCCACGATCTGGTGTTTTGTCATCTGTATGCCATCCAATACATCTAACTTTAACTCTACCTAAAAACAAAGGATCATTTCGATCTTCAACAACACCATACCACCAAACAAAACCACCCTTTCCCATGAATGATTTTGAATCAAATTCATTAAATGCTTCAGCGAAATTTTCCATTAGGCACTAAGTCTTTGTTTTATTCTTCTACCGACACCAAACTTTTCAGTTTCTTTTGGGTCTCTTGTTGATTTAGTAGGATCTTTTACTATGATACCCTCTTTATCTCTGAAAAGATCTATAAGTTTTCTATTTCTTGGTATGTTACTCTTTACCCATGTCATCACTTTATGAATTGCATCTTCAGAAGAATCAATACGCTGACCTTCTCGCTTGAGCCTAAAATACTCAAAGTCTTGTACGTTCTCTACTTTTTTATCTGCAAAATCACTACTCTTAAACATGACAGTATTATTTCTATTATTCAATACAATATTCACTTGCCCATCAACACCTCTTGGCAAATTACCTTTGATGACATTATACATTGATGTAGCGGCGCCAGTATGAGATGCAATCATAATATCATCTGGTACTACTCTATCTCTCTCTTTATTTTGCTTAACTGCAATATGATAATTTGTGAGTACCCAAGTAATATGAATATCTCTGGGTTGATATCCTGCTCTTAATAACATTGGGATAGATTCGTCAATCTCTTCTGTATCTTTAAATGTTATATCAAACATAATATTAGGCAGTCTATCTGGTCTTACATCTCTCAGAAGAAGTTGAAGACTTCTACCTTTTATACCCATCTTTTTTACTGCCATATGCAACTTAAAAACATCATCAGGGCTTCTAAGATTTAATCCTTTAAGTTCAGAATATCTTTTCATTTCTGATGATAATTTTAAAAATGTTTTTTTCCATTCATCTACATCACGAACTTTAAACAAATCTTTTTGCATGAATTTTTCAGAAGCAAATCCTTTTCCAGATCCTGCACCGCCAGCAAGAAAAACAATTTGTCCATATCTTTTACCGCCACCGTAAACAATAAGTTTTTCGTCTAATGGAACGGCAGTTTTAAATTGTGTGTAGTCTAACATTTATCTCCTTTATTCGTCACCGATATCATCTTCCCATGTGTTATTATCTTCTTTTAAGGCATCTATAAAAGATTGGTCAGCACCAGCATCAAGTAATTCTTGTTCGGTTGCTCCAAATTCTTCTTCAAATAAACTAGAATTCAGAGAATCTTTTGTGAGTTTCATATCCATAAAATAACTATCTCCAATAAATTTATGTGACAGGTCTGTTATTAAATAATTTCCAGAATAATATTTGTGATTTTCATCAGGAAAATATGATGATGGCAAATCAATATTTGTCAATTCACCAACTGTTCTAGAATGATCTCCAGGAACTTTAATTGATAAAACAATATTTTTTAATTGTCTATTTTGTGACATATTAGGTAATAGCCAACGTTCTACCTGATTATCTATTTCTTTATCATTCTTCATAGTATTATTTAACAATTTTATTTGTGTTCTTAAATTATGTTCAAAATTAGTTGTCTTATATGCGTAGAAAGAATTATTAAATCCCATTGCAATATGACTTTTTGTTGCTAGAGGATTTGCAGGTCCTTTAACATGCGTAAATTGTCTGAAACGTTGTGAATAATTAAAATCATAAAAGTTTGTTTTGACATTCGACAACCTTGAAGATAATTCACTATCTTTGATTGATGCGGCCGCTCCTTCATTATCCAAAGCACCAATTCTATGTGTAACAGGATCGTAAGTCATTAATCTTGAAGCATACATTCCTCCAACAATATTTGCAATAACATTAAAAGTCGATTCAAATTTATAATCTGTTATTATAACATCATCGCCTGACAACTCAGTTTTACCATCTTCAGATAAAGCATTAGCAGGCATCAATACATATTTCGATACAACAGAATTTTCTTCTGCGGTTATATCTTGATTTTGAGCAACGATATTGTCTTGCCCTCTTGCCATATCAGATATAGGAGATTTTGGTTGCATCAAACTTTCAATGCTCTTAAAGTTAAACCCATTCATGTCTTCATAAAAAATAAATTTACCTAAACCTCTACCAGGTACCGATCTTTTTGCGACAAGATTAATGCATTCGAATGGTCTAAATTGAGCCATTATTAAATGCATTGGATAGACAGATGAATCTAAATTATCTATTGGCGTATCTGCAAATAATGTTTTACCATATGTAACATAATTTGATATAAAAGAATTGTAAATATCACTCACTATATCAGATCCAAATTTTGATTTGTATGAACGACTTACTCTTTGTTTTAGATTTGCAATATATTCTTCCGAGACAAAATACAATACATACGCCTGTTTTCTATTTTCATCAATTAATTTTGGCGACATATTATAGACAACAAAATCTCTGTTTTGCTCCACAAATTTTGAATTTGAACTAGAGGAAAATTTTACATTGATAAATTCTTGACCTAACAAAGGTATTCGTTCCTCAAAACCTCCAATATCAAGTATCGTAACATCACCATGTGTAGTATTATCGTTCAATGATTCATGAATTGTTAAGTCTAAAATTAAACTTGAATCTAGAGCAATAGTATTACCTTTATAATTTGTAATTGTGACTGATAGTGAACTTTCACCTACTTGCCTATTATTCATTATAAATTTTCCTAGACTCTTCTAAAATTTGTTTTGCGTAAATATCTTCGATTAATATTATTGATCGTTTTTTTTCGTTTTCAATTAATTCATACTCATATTGAGATATGAGTTTTCTTGAACCAGATGAGAGTGAATTGTATGTTGTCAAATCAATGTGAACTGTTTTTTCTAAAATCTTTGGTGTATCGGCCGTAGCAGGAATTTCTGATCTTAAAATTTGTTCGTAATGATGAGTTGTATTCGATGCTGAATCAACAGACACATATTTTCTTTTAATAAACTCTTTAAATTCTCCACCAAATAAAGGCCATTCATAATACACATCAAATATATCATTAGCATATAAAATCAACCACATGTAATCTATTGAGCCATAATACTGATCTGCTAACGTATCAGGTCGTTCACCTGGTTGAATATAATATGGATAATAAGTCAATAAATTATTGAGAACTTTTTCTCTTATTGTATTTCTTCGAAAAATATCAACCGCTCTTATTGTATTTGATGGTTTATTTTTATTGATATCATAACTTAATAATGGCAAATTAGTAAAATATTCAGACATTATACTCCCTCTAACTGCTTTGCAAAATTTCTTGTGAGTCCAAAATTTTCTTTAAATGTTATATCAAGTTTTATATGTTGAGGTGCACCACTATCTTTAAAAAAAACTTGCTGATTACCCTCACCATAGGTCACTTTTAAATTTAAAATAGAAGATTGACCAATTTGATGTAAGTATTCATTCTTATCACCATTTTTTTTATAAAACCCTATCTTATAAACACTCGGATAATCAAAAAATGCTGATGATAAAACTTTTCCTGAAGTTGAATTTACATCCACAGTCTTCTTTATTGTTTTAGAAGTATATAATCCTGTATTATAATAACCTGCTTGACGATCAGCAGGGTTTGCCTCAACTGCAACTTGTTTTTTCATTGTTATTTGTCTTGTTTCTTTTTTACCACTTTTTTTAAGACTTGGTAACATACCTCTTTTAAGTCTTGTAATGATATTTAATATTTTGTTTGACTCGTCTATATTTCTTGGATAAAAATCAAAAGCAAAAACATGTTGTCTTCTCTCTTTAATGCCTTGAAACACCAATGTAGTAAAAGGATTACCAGATTTTCTCATCGACAATGATGCGACCGCAGAAGATTTATCTTTCTCCATCACTAAACCTCCAATCGCCTCTCCAATATTAAAACCAAATTTTGTTTTAAAATCATAGTTTTGAATTGATGGTGACAATTCATCATATAGAGTGCTTCCAATCGTACCATAAAAACCTGCTGATCTAGAAAAAATATTTTCATCTCCACCAACGATTTCTGGTAACTGTGATTGAAGTCTTGTGAGTATGTCAGACGATTCAGAATTTAATAAAGCACCAAAAAAACCAAAATCGACTGCACCATGAGATGCAGAATATTGTGTTTTTAAAGCACCTTTTGGTAAATAAAAAGCAAAGGCATTCTTAGATTCAATAAAATCATTTGATTCAAAAAAATCTGAAAAATCTGTTAGAGGATCTTTATTTCTTCTAATATTATTTTTAAATTCATATTCTGTAATCAACATAAAATGTTGTAACCCATCAACTTCTGTACCAACATCTTCAGGAAATTTTAAAAGTCTTGAAGTGTTTACATTTTGATTTCTTAATGCTTTTTCAGGACCCAAAATTTACTCCCATGCCATACATATTTTCATCTCTATTTCTCGTATGTATTTTGGATTCAGTAAATGTCATATTTAAAACTGCCGTTAATGGTGCACTTGTATCTTTAAAAAATGCTGGCGCACCTTCAGTTTCGTAATCGACACTAAATGATGTAATTGATGCTTCTCTTATTTGAAACATATATTCTCTAAAACTTCCTGTATGAAAATCAATATCAAATCTATGCGGTAATGTTTGCAATCCAGTTTTTTGTTCATATGTTAAATCAGGATGTCCTCCAATACCTGGTATAACCTCATCTTCTGGTAACATAGATAACTTGAAAAATTTTATTATTTTTCTCATTGATTCAGAATCCGATCTATTTAATGGGCTTAATCTAAAAGTTAAATTAAATGTTTTAAATCCAATACTCTTAAATACACCTGTGATATATGGATTTACTGCTCTATTTGTAGCAGACGTAACTATTTGTTGTGCAGTTGCTTTAGCATTTCCTGTACTTATACCAGGTATCATAGATATTGCCTTTGATGCTATGACTTGACCAATAAGAGATTTATTTATTGATTTTAATCCACTTTTTAATGTAGCACCAACATTATCAAGTGAATAATCATTTGCTATGCTTGAACCCATACCAACTGCGGCCGCACCAATTGGTCCTAACTCAGCATCGGTATATTCAACTTTATAATCATCAACTAAATTTGTGGGCATAGGTAATGCTATAGTGCCTACAGTTTTTAAACTTCCACCAGGTTTAATTTCTTTTATAAGAAAAAAAGTGAATTTATCTTCACCTCTTTCAGCAGAACCTAGACCTGCAGGAAACCTATAATTATCTTCATTCGTCTTTTTAAAATTTGTAATAGTATCAACTGGGTTGGCCATTTATCTCCTAATATACATAATATTTAGCATGGCTTACAAAGGATCATACAAAGTAAAAAATCTATCAAAATACAAAGGCGACCCAACAAAAGTTGTTTATCGATCTCTTTGGGAACGTAAATTTATGATGTATTGTGATGAAAACACAAATGTTCTTAAATGGTCTAGTGAAGAGATTGTTATTCCATATCGATCACCTATTGATAAAAAATTACATAGATATTTTCCTGACTTTTGGATACAAATTAAAAACTCTAAAGGTATCAAAGAAGGTATATTAATAGAGGTCAAACCTAAAGCACAAACAGTTGCCCCAAGAAAAAAATCAAGAGTGACAAAAAGATATTTGCGAGAAGTATATACCTATGGAGTAAATGAAGCGAAATGGAAAGCAGCCGAAGAATTTTGTAAAGATCACGGTTGGAAGTTTCAAATATTGACAGAAGAGCACCTTTTCAACAATAAATAATAGTATGGCTGAAAGAGAAAAGTCATTTCTTGAAAAACTCAGAGATGCATTAAACAAAAATCAAGGTAACGTAAAAACAAGAAATGCAAAAGATTGGTTTCAAAGAAGGGCCAGAGCATTAAAATCAGAACTTAGAAATAAATTTACACAAGTCGATACTGCTGACGAATTCTATGCCAAGTCAAGAAAAACAAGTAAAAGAAGTATTGGTCCAGGGTCAATGTTTGCATACTTTTATGATCCGAAATATAAAAAAGAATTGAAGTATTATGATAGATTTCCTCTTGTTCTTGTATTTGATTTTAAACCTAATGGTTTCATTGGTTGTAATTTTCACTATCTACCTCCTCTCTTGAGAGCAAGATTAATGGATGAAATAGATAAGGCACGAGGAATAAATTGGAAAGCATTGTCAAAAATTAAAGAAGTAAAACCAACAGTCAAAAGATATTTGTATAAAAACATCAGTTCAAAGGTAGTTGAAATAGACGATGATGAAAGAGAGATTGCCCTTTTTCTACCTACAGAACGTTTCAAAAAAGAAGACAAACTTGTAGTTTGGGGAGATAGTAGGAGAATGATTTAATGGCAATAGACCCGCAAAGCATATCAGATTTTAAGAATAATTATATACCTGCACCTGCAAATAGATTTCATGCGTATGTGAGAAGAGGTAGAATACTCGACAATAATTTAGATAGAACAATGACATTA
>MDTB01179603.1_pt1 | contig 11664 bp, 7 predicted proteins | sample 811161 | NCBI WGS metagenome assembly MDTB01 (sample SAMN05326650, study PRJNA326480) | marine metagenome | isolation source: seawater | place: Mediterranean Sea | collected 2009
GCTGGATTGATCAAAAAGATGAAAAATCAGTTTTTAGTTTCGCATCTGAACTTAAAGCTATTAAAAAATTTCCTAATTTCTCTAATCAGATTTCAAAAGATGCTTTACTGCAATATTTTAGTTATATGTATGTTCCAAGTCCTCTAAGCATATATGAGGGAATATATAAATTAGAGCCAGGCTGTATTCTAAAATTCACATCTCAACCTCCTCAAAAACAAATGTGTGATATTCCACATTCATTATCAAACGAGCCATATGCTTATGAAAATATTACTATAAATCGTTGGTATGATTTAGGTGAGATTGTTAACATAGCTTCACAAAATCGCTTCGAAAATTTTGAGGAGGCCACTTCGGCCTTAGAGTCTGAGTTAGAGGAGGTTATAAGGTTACAGAGCTTATCTGATGTACCCTTAGGCGCATTTTTATCAGGTGGAGTTGACTCGTCTGCAATAGTTGCGCTGATGCAAAAAAAAAGCAGCGAACCCATTAAAACATTTACTATAGGTTTTGAGGACCCCAGCTTTGATGAATCTCCTTTTGCAAGAGATGTAGCCAATCATTTGAAGACCGACCATTCAGAGCTTTTAGTTACAGCAAATGATGCTCAATCTATTATCCCAAATCTTCCAAATATATATGATGAGCCTTTTGCTGACTATTCTCAAATTCCAACATACTTTGTATGCAAGTCTGCAAAACAAGCTGTTACAGTGTCATTGTCAGGTGATGCTGGAGATGAACTATTTGGTGGCTATAATAGATATTTAATAGGGCCTGGTTTATGGTCTAAAATTTCTATATTACCTAGATTTTTACGAGAATTTATTGGAAGAATCTTATTATTCCTACCAATTAAAACTTGGGATTTGATTTACAGGCAATACTCAAAATTTTTCTTCAAAGAAGATGCTATTAGTCATTTTGGCGAGAAAGTTCATAAAATGGCAAGCAGGCTTCAAAATGTTCATTCTGAAGATCAATTATTTTTAAGTTTGATTACTGAACCATTAGCTCAAAAAATAGTTCTCAATGACAAAAAAAATTTTAAATTACATAATCACATTCCACCTTTTTTAAAAGATCCACTTCCAAAAAATGGCATGAATGATTTTGCCTCAATGATGATGTACAGAGACACATTAAATTATTTAACAGATGATATTCTATGCAAAGTTGACAGGGCCGCAATGAGCAATAGTCTAGAAACTAGAGTACCTTTTTTAGATCACAAAATTGTTGAGCTTGCTTGGAGAATGCCCTTAAAAATGAAGATCAACCATTCTGAAGGAAAATCTGTGCTCAGAAATATTCTTTATAAGCATGTTCCAAAAAAAATAATTGAACGCCCTAAAGCTGGCTTTAGTATCCCATTAGGAGATTGGCTTAAAGGACCCCTTAAAGACTGGGCAGATATACTTCTTGAAAAATCAAGAATACGGAAAGAAGGTTATCTTAATGCAGAATATGTATCCGAAATATGGGCTGAGCATCTAGAGGGAAAAAGAGATTGGACCTTTAAAATATGGAGTATACTTATGTTTCAAAGCTGGCTGGAATCATTCAAATAGCTTCTTTATAAGTTTTGATTACTGCTTGCAGGGGACTATACTGAAACATTAATAATTGTCGGAAATATAATAAACAAATGAGCTTTTTAAAAAAATATGATCTTAAAGAAAAGTTATCTATATTAAAAAAATTTTTCTATGATTATGTGTGGAGGAAGTCTTCACTAAATTTGGGTATTGCTTCTATAATTTTCAGCCTTTGTTTTATTCAATTTACTATACCCCAGTTCTATATATCTGCTACATTAAGGGAGGCTCAGCAATCTGCATCTGGTGGTCCGTCTATTGGAGGGAATGCTCAGGGACTGCTCTCTTTAGTGTCAGAAGATGGAGACATTTACAACGAATTTAGGTCAAACCTATATTCATATGTTGTGGCTCAAAGAATGTGGGAAAAGGGATGGGCTACAGAGATATTTGCAGGGGGTGATACCTCAAAAGATTTTAATAAGATTAATAAACCCAAAACCATCTCTGATAGATTTGAATCGTTATTGCTAGGCTATGATCTCTACGACTATTATTCACCTCATGATCTTCAAGATTTTATATCTAGTAAAGTTTCTATACAGAAAGAAATCAGAGGAACAAACATTACTGTATTTATCATGACCAACGATCAAAGCTTTGGTATAGATTTTATTAATGAACTAATATTAGTAGCAGATCAATATGCTAAAGAATATCTTATTCAAAAATCTAAAGCAATTATTGACGGAACATCCAAACAGCTTGCTGTTTCAAGAAATTCAGCTATCAGTGCTTCATTGGCAGGAACAATAAATAGAGAGTATTTAAAAATTGCTACTCTTGATAATAATATGCCATATCACATATATTTTATTGATCCTCCATATTCAAGTGAATATCCACTGTCTCCAAACACATTAGCAATATTTATATCTAATTTAATAATTTTTGTCTTTGCTTCAATCGCGTATCACTTTATTAAGAATAATAAAGATAATCTATGGTAAATGAATACTTTGAGCACATCGATTACGGTGGAAGTTTAGAGTATTACATTTTTGAATTAGCAAATTATAGCGTTTTGATGTTGCTTCTTTGCATCTGCTATAAATTGCGATTTATTAACATTAATTCTTTAATAGTTTGGACTGGTATTTTCTTTGTTCCATTGGCCTTGAATTATTTTATCTTTTCTCCATATCTATTTCCTGATCAGTTTCAATATGCGTCTGAAATAATGTCTTTAAAGTCAAAAGGAGTCTCTATTCCAAATATCGCTGCTCAAAATTCAGAATTTTCAATAAGTAATGGGGCTATATCTATACCAACAAACCCTATTAGTTTGACTGTATCATTCCTAGGCTTTGCTCCAATTCCAAATTATATGACGGTTACATCCCTAGCATTTGCTAATAAGTTTTTTTTATTCTTATCATTCCTTGGGCTTAAAAAATTCTTTATTAAGGATGAAAATACTCTTCTATTATTTTTTCTAATCCCAAGTCTTCTCTTATATACTTCAATTTCACTTCGTGAAACTGTAATCATAATCCTGTCTTTATTTTTTTTATTAAATATTTTAAAAAATAATTATCTAATTTCTTTTTTATTTCTACTTCCCTTGTTATCAATTAAAGTCCAAATGTTTGCTTTTCTTGGGACTTACTTCATAGGCCGTTTAATATTTAGAGCAAATAAAAGCCTTTCTTTATTAATACTTTTTTCAACTTTTATTTTATTAACTTCAATAGTTTTTGAAGATCTAGTTTTGCAAGTTTTGAATTACTATAGGATTGGTTTTGCTGCTGAGAATATGGATTTGGGTGACGGTATTTATGGTTATTATGCCTTCTCTCTTTATGGAGATGACCTTACGGAGAGTTTAACACTGACTTCTATGTTTGAGGTTATTTGGTTGGCTATTTCAGGATTACCAAAGTTACTTTTAATGCCGCTTCCTAACTCTTGGTCAAATATATTTTATCCAATTCAGTTTTTTGAGAGCATTTTTTTAGTATCACTTTATATATTTATCGCAGTAAAAAAGAATTTGTTACAAAATAATGAATTTATCTTCTTAAGCGTAATTTTGTTATTTTCTTTGATGTTGTATTCCTTATTAGTTTTTAATGTTGGAACATTTGTGAGATATAGATTTTCTCTATTTTTCCCATTCTTAATTGCCTCTTACTATATCGCGACAGCAATGCAGGACAGCATAGATAAGAAAATCAATTAGTGTATTTCCCTAATTTTTTTCTAGACTTCTTAAGTAGTCTCCATATTTATTATTTGGAGCCCTTTTAGCAATTTCTCGAAATCTCTTTTTAGAAATATAACCTTGTTTCAAAGCAATTTCCTCTATGCAGCCTATTTGAATAAGTTGCCTGTTTTGTATTGTTTGTACAAAGTGAGCAGCTTCTAACAACGAATCTGGTGTCCCAGCATCAAGCCATGCTGTTCCAGCATCCAAGAGGATAACTTCCAATTTATTCTGTGCTAGGTATAAATTATTTAAATCTGTAATCTCAAGCTCACCCCGTTTAGAAGGTTTTAGAGATTTAGCAAGTTTACATACCGAGTTATCATAAACATACAAGCCTGTTACTGCATAATTAGATTTCGGATATTTTGGTTTTTCTACTATTGACACAACAGATTTAGATTCATCAAATTCTACAACTCCATATCTTTCAGGATCTTGAACTTTGTATGCAAATATCTTTGCTCCGTTAGATTTGGATGAGACTTGTTTTTTTAGCTGCTTAGCAATCTGATTACCATAATAAATATTATCTCCAAGAATTAATGTAACATCATCTGACCCAATAAATTTCTCACCAATTATAAATGCTTCTGCAATACCATTTGGAATATCTTGTGATTCATATGAAAGTTTGATGCCAAGGCCATTTCCATCACCAAATAATTTTTGAAAAAGACCTATATTGCTCGATGTAGAGATAATTAAAATTTCATTGATGCCAGCAGCAAGTAGATTCGAAATAGGGTAGTAGATCAATGGTTTATCATAAATTGGAAGTAGTTGTTTTGAAACACTTATTGTTGATGGATGGAGTCTTGTCCCTAGACCTCCAGCTAATATAATACCTTTCATAAAATTTTATCCATTTGATGATCTAACTTTTTCTTTGACCCAATCTTTATTTGCCAAATACCACTCGATAGTTTGTGCAATTCCATTATTTAGTTCATATTTTGCATTAAACCCTTTGCATTTAGAAATTTGTGAAGCATCTATTGCATACCTTAGATCATGGCCTAATCTATCTTTAACAAATATCACTTGTTTAAAGTAAGGTCGAGCCTTGGGTAACTTCTTATCAAGATATTCACATATAATTTTTGTAAGATTGATGTTTGATATTTCTTGATTTGCACCAATAGTGAATCTGTTAAATAATTCTTTAGAATCTGAGGCAAGCAATAAAGCATCGACATGATCATCTACGTGTAACCAGTCCCTTATATTAGTTCCATTTCCATATATTGGAATTGGTTTATCATTTATTGCATTAAAAATAATTTTTGGTATAAGTTTTTCTGGATTTTGCCATGGACCATAATTGTTTGAACAATTAGTTATAACTGTCCTTAAACTATAGGTCTCATTCCATGCTCTTACCAGCATATCTGAGCTTGCTTTTGAGGCAGAATATGGAGAATTGGGTCTATATGGAGATTCTTCATTGAATGGTTTTTCATTAAAATCAAGAGTACCAAAAACTTCATCAGTAGAAATATGCATAAATAAGAAATCATTTGGAAGTATATCTTTACAAATCTTTAATGATTGAAGGATATTGAACGTTCCAATAATATTGGTATTTATAAATTCAGATGGATTTTTAATAGATCTATCTACATGGCTTTCTGCTGCAAGGTGAAATATTTTATCTGGTTTAAATTCTGATATCGTTTTGTGAACAGCTCCAAAGTCAGCAATATTAATTTTCATAAATTGATACTTATCTTGCTTTTCTCTCCCTTCAAGCGATTCAGGCATTGCGGCGTAAGTACAGTTATCTATGTTTAAAACATGATAATCTGTTGTATCAATTAATTTTCTGATCATCGCAGAGCCAATAAATCCCAAACCGCCTGTTACTAAAATTTTCATCAAAAAACTTCACCCAAATCATCTAAATTTATTCCTTTTTCATCTTTTTCAGATAACGAAATCATATCTTTTGAGCATGGCAGATCTATACCTAGTTTTTTATCAAAAATTGACAATGAGACATCACTCGCATGATTATATGGATTTGAAACTTTATATGATATTTCACAGTTATCTTCAAGCGTTAAAAAGCCATGCGCAAAACCTGGTGGTATAAATAGCTGCTTAAAATTATTTGCTGAAAGGGTAAACTGCTTGTGTTCGAGATATGAAGAAGAGTTTCGCCTTAGATCAAGAGCAATATCTAATATGCTTCCTCGAAGCACTCTGATAAGTTTGGCCTGCTCAAAGGGAGGCTTTTGAAAATGCAGGCCTCTAAAGGTATATTTATTTTTGGTAAAAGAATGATTTTCTTGGATAAAGTTCTCACTAATTCCAAGATCTTCAAAGTTATCTTTTTGATATACTTCAGAAAAAAAACCTCTTAAATCCTCTATTTTGAGTGGTAAAAGCTCGCATACTTCATTATTAAAATGCCAATCAACAGAAAACTTCATACCTGGCAACATATTTTAGATTGAAGGATTTCATAAAAATTTATACTATGATCCATCATTTTTTTAAATACACCTCATAGATTTAATTAGTAAGTAACAAAAATTTTAAAAGGTAAATTGATATCTAGAATAAGACATTTTAGATTTGATTTCTTCACTAAGATAACTTTTAGATAGTGGTTTTCAGCAATTAATTCGGCCCCTTAAATGAATGTGGATTATATAGGATATGCCAATAGAAATAAAATTTTTCAATTTTTTGATATCAGTTTTGTATATAAATTCAAATATGCATCAGCTCCTTTTTCTAAGGAAAAATATTCATTTGCGATTTTTGAACATCTATTATGAATAGTCTTATCTTCAAGCATTTGTAATAGTTTTTCTAAATGTTGTTCAGATAATGTACTTTTAAAATCATAGATTAATCCAATATCATTATGCTTAATAATATTTTCTATGTCCGAATTAAATGAATTACAAATCAAAGGAACACCACAAGCTAGACTTTCTCCTATTTTGGTCGGCATAGAGGCATTTATAGAAAAATTTTCTTTTAAATAGAAGCCTAAAAAATTAAATGAGGAAATCTCTTCTGACAATTTATCTCGTTCCACAAATTTAACCTCGAGATTTATTCTTGACATTGAGTTTTCAGGGATTAATTTCGAAACTTCTCCCATGGTCTTGCTAGTTAATATTTTTAAATATATTTTAAATTTTAATAAACTTTGCAATTGTGTAATTAGAAAAAAAAATTTTGTAAAGTCATATGCAGTATCAACAGAACCTAAATAGCCTATAGTTAAGGTATTATTTTTGCGTAAATTTTCAGTTCTTGAAAATTGATCAAAATCAACACAAGTTGGTATTACATCTATTAATGATCTTTCTGCTTCAAAGTCACTGATCATTATTTCTTTAGATGCCTCAGTCAATGTAACAATCTGCTGAGAGTTATTAATTAGGTATTTCTCTAAACTTTTAAAAAATTTGTACTTAAAGGATTTTTTACTCCAATTTAAGCGATCATGCTTTTCATCTGCCCAGAATCCCCTCATATCAAAAATTAGATCAAATTTAAATATAGCCCTTAGAATTGGAATAACAATTCCAGGCATGTAACTTCTGATGTGAACTAAAGCAATGTTTTTTGTAAAAAATATATATAGTGGAACTCTTATTAAGTTAAAAATATTTACTAATTTACCAAATCCGAATTGACCGTTTCTATATTTAATTCTATGCCAATAGATATTGCGTTCATTACATATTTTTATCAATTTTTTCAAACTAGATAAATTTGTTAGATTAGATTTTTTTTCGAATGTAATTGGATTAATCTTATAATTTTTAGATAGTTTTTCTAAGTATTTTAGTACTTGCGAATGCCCCAGAGGCTCCATAATTCCATCTATAGAAATATATAAAACTTCAGAGTTTAATTTCTTCATACTTGATTAGGCTTTCTACCTTTAGCTCAGATATATTTTTTACTGCCAGATGATATCAAATTATGTCATAAGTATTTAATTTATATTTACTATCAATTGAATTTTGATCATTTAATAATCTTATTATCTTTAATATTTATATAATCTTAAGTGTATAATAAGTCCAATAAAATGGACAAATTCATCATGAAGAAATTAGTTTTTACCTTCTTTTTCACATATTCATTATTTTCAATTCCTAGTTTTTCTCAGGAGAATGAGCAACTTACTGAATTGCTTGAGGCCCTCGAGAGTGGCCCTAGCGGATCAATAGGTGCTGATGCTATGAAACCAGCCGATCTTGGCTATAAATCATTCGTACAAAATGAATTACAAAATTTGTTCTCACAAATTGATGCTTTATCAGAGCAAGAAAGGGAAGATATAACTTTTTCAGAAGTGAATCAAAAAAGAATCGAGTTAGCAACTCAGCTATGTTCAAAAGATGAAAGGGCTTGCTTTTTAGTTGACGAGTATCGCTCATATCAGTCCAAAAAAGATTTACCATCAAGTATTAGCGAGCTTGAATTATTTGGACAAGAGATTTTCTCAGGATACTCTAATGACTTTAATTTCTATGACAGTCTGCCTCTAAGAGATGATTATCAGATAAAGATTGGTGATCAGTTAACAATATCTGTATATGGTGGTTTTGATCTGGAGGATGAGCTTTTAGTTGATATTACTGGATCAGTATCAATCAATGATATTGGAAAAGTTCAGATCGCTGGTTTAACATTTAAAGAGGCTACTTTGAAAGTTAAGGAAACTATTGCTCAATCTTTTGCTGGATCAGAGGCTATAATTTCATTGTCCCAAATTAGATCAAAACAAATTTTTGTCCTTGGTAATGTTAAAACTCCTGGAACCTATGCTTTAAATGCATTTGGTACTGCTTTAAATGGTTTAATTTCTTCAGGAGGACTTGGTAAAAATAGCTCACTTAGGTCGATTAAAGTTATAAGAGCAAATCAAACAATTGCAACTATTGATTTATATGATTTATTGATTGATGGTAACGTCCAATCCTCAGATTTTCTATTAAATGATGGTGATTCTGTTTTGGTAGGAGGCTTAAATTCAAGTGCATCAATTATTGGGGAAGTCATAAGACCAGCAATTTATGAGATAAAAGAAAATGATACTTTGAGTGATTTAATTGAATTTTCTTTGGGCACAACACCATTTGCAGATCTATCGAATATATCTGTAGAAAGATTACTTCTTTCAGGACAAAAAACTATTATTAATCCTAAGGACCTTGATAGTTTTATAATTCGTGATGGAGATCAAATTACTATAAATTCTGCAGAAGGCCAAACACTAAACTCTATTTCTTTGGTTGGGGCTCTCAGAAATGCTGGAGATTATTCTCTTGATGAAAAAAAGACATTGGGAGATATTATCAATGTTCAAAGAGATTTACTTGATGAAACTTATACAGGTTTTGCAGTAATTAAAAGATTAAATTTTTCCTCCAAATCATATAGGTTACTAACTATTACTTTAACCAATCAAGCTTCTCTTAATGAATTTAATATTTATTCCGGAGATAAAGTTTATATTTTTTCCAAAGAAGATATCCAATACTCTCAGTCTAGAGAAGTATACAATTATCTTTCTGAAAGATTATCAAATTCATCTATTCAAAGATCCCAAAATAATCCTATGTATTCCCAAATTATAAACTCTAATTTGATCAGTTCTAGCAGTGCTAATGACCCATCTAAAAATATTCCAAAAATAAATCCGTGCTTGGTCTCCCTTGATGTGCTTACTTCTACTCCAATTTCTAATCTTATTGAAGCTAAATTAGAGCTTTTTCCAACAAATAAAGCTTTTCAGTGCACTAAACTCTTCCAAGAAAATAATGAATTATTGCCTATTGTATTAATTAACTCTGTTCCAGTGGTTGGAAATGTAAGATTCCCTGGCTTGTATCCAACCTCCAGAGATCTTAATGCTTTAGATTTATTTAATTTTGCAGGAGGCTTCTTGCTGAGCAAACTGAATACTGAACCAATTTTTGATGTTGGTATAAGATCTAGAGGGTTTGGATCGTTTAAGTTCGAAGAGTTAACAGGCTTAACAAACATTACCATGCTAAATTTAAAACTTGATGAAGGCTCATCAGTTGCAAGTTACGTCAAATTAGTTGGTGAATTTAATAATCCTGGTGTCTATGCTATCACTAAAACCACCTCATTGGATGAGTTATATGAAAGGGCGGGCGGTATGACTAAAAACGCTTATCCATTAGGTGGAATTTTTACAAGGAAGAGTATCCAAAAGATAGAAGCTGAGGCTTTCAAGAGATCTAAAGCAGAGTTATCTGAAATATTAGCATCTGCTGTTGCTAGTGGTTATGTTGAACAGAATTCCACTGATCTTGTTGGATTAATTTCATTAATGACTTCTCTTGAGAATACAAATCCGATTGGCAGACTGGTTACAGAATTAAATCCTATCAAGGTTAAGGATAGCTTAGAGGATAATATCATTCTTGAAAATGGCGACACTATTTATATACCTAAGATACAAACAACTGTGACAATCGTTGGTCAAGTACTAAATCCAGTTACAGTCCCTCATAAAGTTGGCGCTACTTTTGATGACTATTTAAAATTAGCAGGAGGTTTAAAAAAAGAAGCTGATAAAAACAAAATTTATGCTGTTCTTCCCAATGGGGAAGCTCTTCGAAGAAAAGGTGGTATTAATATCCCAATAATTCCTTTTTTCCCATTTGAAAGAGCTGACATACTTCCAGGTAGCACGCTTGTTATTCCAAGGAAAGCTAGGCCGCTCGATTCATTGGCTCTTGTAGAGACAATAACTCCTGTTTTAGCGAACCTATCTGTTACAGCTGCCTCTATTGCTGCAATTTCTGATAACTAGTTCTAAACCATGAGGCATTTTCTAATCCTCATAGCCTTGTGTTGTGTGACGGAGAAATCTCATGCAAAAGTTTCTGACTACATATATCCTTATTATGATCAACCCTCATATTCAAACTATGGGACTATAGGACTAATTCAAATGCCTTCTGCAAGAATGCATAAAGGAGGAACAATCGGCTTCACATGGACCCATGCAGAACCATACTTAAGAGGATCAATAATGGGAAATCCTTTTGATTGGTTTGAAGCCTCTTATCAGTATACTGACGTAAATAATAAACTATATAGTGAATCTAGAGAATTTAGTGGAAGTCAGTCATACAAAGATAAAAGCTTTGATGCTAAGTTTAGAATTATTCAAGAAAAAAGACTGATCCCTCAAGTTGCAGTTGGTTTTCGAGATTTTGGTGGATCATCATTATTCTCATCAGAATTTATTGTTGCGTCTAAATTAATTGGAAATTTTGATTTTACACTTGGTATGGGCTGGGGCACTATTTCAAATAAAACTATTTCTAATCCATTTGCCAAATTAGATTCTAGATTTTCTTCAAGAAATAGAAATACTCAAGGAGATACTCAAGGTGGTGAAATTAATTATGGAACTTTTTTTGGAGGAGAGAAAGCTGGGATTTTTGGGGGAGTTGAAATCTTTCTTCCTAAACTTAGAGGAACTAGATTAAAAATTGAATATGACTCTACAAACTATGGTACTGATGGAGAGGGATATTTACCAGTGGCTCAAGATAAAAGAATTAATTATTCTTTCTTATATCCAATAACAGAGAATTTTCATGTCAAGCTTGGCTACATAAGAAATAACACATTAAGCTTTGGGTTTTCTCTTAGTGGTAATTATTCAAAACGATCAACTGGAATAAGAAAGTCAGAACCACCAATACAAATAGAAGATAGCAGAGTCTACAGAGAGGTAGTGAACGCAGAAAAAGCCGAATATCTTTATAAGTCCTCATTAAAATTTTTGACTGAAAATAAAATATTTATGCAGACAGGAAATGTAAGGAACAATAA
>MDTB01161082.1_pt1 | contig 11663 bp, 6 predicted proteins | sample 811161 | NCBI WGS metagenome assembly MDTB01 (sample SAMN05326650, study PRJNA326480) | marine metagenome | isolation source: seawater | place: Mediterranean Sea | collected 2009
AAAGAATTGCTGAAGAAAATCAGGATAAAAACAAGAAATATATTAATTTTAGTATATTTCTTGATTTTAACAATTATATAGGGATAATTTGATTTAAAAAAAATTGAAATAATAACTCTTATTTACTTCTTATAGCTAAAGATCTATTGTACTTCCACTCAGTAGAGATAACTACTGATATATTGAAAATATATCAAAAAAAATCTATAAATTTGGAGAATATTATATATATGGTAGAATGCTGACACATGCCAGTTAGATTGTCTAGAAATTATATTTGAATTTAAATAATACGATTTCAGGAGATTTATCTCTTTTTAGATACTACTATACTTTAAGTATAGTGTATATAGATTATATATTTCCCGTGTCATAGCGGGTGCCGTCCTTAAATGAAAAAGCATAAAACTTCGGAAAGACTTTTGGTCAGCAAATATCGATTATAAGATATTTGTATTTTTCGGATAAGGGGAAACGCATGCGGGTAGATTTATTACTGCTCTAAATATATAACTTTATACATCCTCAGAGACACTGAGCGGTGTTTCGTAGGGATTTTATCATTAGATTAATACTATAAAAGTGTATGTAATGTAAAACTAATTTATATTTTATAATGTGAAGACAGGAGCTTTTGCTCTATTACAGAATAGTTACCTCTGACAACCACACGTAACTATATATGGGTCGTCTTCCAAGCTTAGGTTTGTATCATGTTAACTACAGTACATAGATTTGAATTAATTTTTATGAATTTATTCAATGTTGACAGTCGTTAAATATCCTATGAAAACTTATTAATAATTTAGTGTAATGGAAGTACACGTACATTGAATTAATGATAAGGATAAGCTTAATAAGCAAAAAGGTACACAAGAATTGGCAATTTGCGGTCGATTCGAGATGCTCGCACGTTAAAGCGAGATTGGTTAAAACAGGAATTTTTTTCTAGGGGACCCTGTGAAGCGCTGTTTGACTAGCAGTTGTGGAGCTTGCCCGCGAGGGATGGGAAACCGTATGCTCAAGTTTTAAAACCATCAAATAATAGGAATAATAGAAATAATAGAAAAAATAGAAATAATAGAAATAATAGAAATAATAGAAATAATAGAAATAATAGTGATAGGAACAACAGTGATAGGAATAATAATGATAGTAATGATAGTAACAGGAATAATAGAAATAACAATAGGAACAACAATAGGGACAACAATAGGAACAACAATAAAAAACAAAATAATGGGAAAGGTAAATATGGAGCTTACAATAGGAATTCTCATAAAAGTAAAAAAATAAATAGAAACACTTCTGGTTCTAATTCTACAAACGAATCAGATAATACAATCATAATACAGTTAGATGAATATAATATAACCGCATATAATAATGAGGATGATATAAATGATTACAATATTAAGTTACTAAGTAACGTTCTGGCATATATTAGTTATTTGAGAGATACATTTCAACATAACATCAATGTATATATCAGGAACAGAGCTTACAAGACAATAATGTGCTCATCAGTTGACTCGAATACTGATTGTATGAATTTTAAAAAGAGAAATTTTTGCACTCATGCTCATTCTTTAGGTGAACAAAAGTTAATGTTAGCACCTAAACTCTACGATGAGTTAACACGAAAAAAGAAGGTATTTAGAGACTTTGTTGTTTCTATTTCGAATTTACTGAAGAACCCTTTAAATTACAAATTACTGGATCATTATAAATCTAAGTGGATTGGATTTATTTCTAATTCAAATAGTAGTATCAAATATGATCGTTGTGACTATATTGATTCAGGGGAGTTTTTGAATTTATTAAATCCTGATAATTGGGGTAATAGATTCAATTTCGATGGTAATAGACCAACTCTATCAAATTTAGCTTTAGAGCAAATAATTGTTGATTTGGTTGATAATGAATTAGAAAGAAAAAGTTATTTAAGTAAGAAATTTGCAAATGAACTTTATAAAACGATAATTTCAATATATGATGTCAATGAGTGTAGAAAGTTTTTAGATAAAGTATTTAAAAAGCTGTGTTCAGTAGACTATGCAAACTATGGTATTGTAAAGTTTCTTAGAATAGTTGTGGATAAACTTTTTTCAAGACCAGTTTCAATAACTTTGGATATCAATGAAATATTCAAAAGAATTGGAACTGTTAAGTCAAAAATTTCTCAAGAGGAGTGCATCAAGGTTTTAATAAACATAATTATATCTAGAATCTTTAATCGAGATCTTAAAGACAATTTATATTCTTGGCGCTCTAAAAGAGGAAAGTGTAAACAGCTTTTCAGTGAGATTTTTGATGATATCAAAAAATCAAATTTTAGAGAAGCAAACTGTAAATTTAATAAAAATAAGAGTTTATTGTCTGAAATTAAAACTGACTACGACAACTTTTTAAAATTATTTAGACTAGAAGTTGAAAAAAAATTGTTGAAAAACACATCAGATCATGAAGAAGATTATAATAATGTATTTTCTACTTTGAAAGAAAAGTATGATTCTATTTGTCGATATAATGAACAGACTTCTAGGAGTCCAGAAAGTATAGCTAATTATAACGATGCCAAATTAGATTCTTCATTGAAACAGACTAGTTTTATTGAAATGATCAGTAAGTTTTATCCAATGAATAATGATATGTTTCGAGTCTTAAAAGATATACCATATCTTATTGCAAAGGAAGAAATTAGAAGATCACGTATTTGTCCAAAGCATAAATCAAAAGAAGTTAAAAAATTCATGGGCAGCTTAGCAGATAATTTAGTACTTCCTAAATTTGAAAAATCTAGATTTAATTGTAACTGTCAAGGTGGAAAGAATTGTTCTTTGGGTTTACATTTGAACATTTACACTTCTGAAAGATCTTCAATTAAAAATATTGTATCATTTACAAATGATGATGATGATCTAGATGAAATATCTCATGCTTTAGGATTAAGTAGGAAAAAAGAACTATTAAATTTGCCAAATGATATTTCAAAAGAGATATCAAAAGGTGAACATTTTTTCAATAAACAACATATTGATAAATTTAATGATTTATATAAAAGTGAAGAAGTTGACAAAGATGAATTGATTGAAAATATTAGGAGTGAACTTTCACAAATTACAACAAACAGATTTTGTGATTATGTCAATCATGTTCCATTAAAAGTAAAATTTAGAACATCAGAGAATGACACACGTAAAGAATGCCAAAATGAAATTGTTCAGAAAGAGTCTCTTTTTAAAAAATGGAATTCTTTACAGTGTGAAAAAAATAGATTGATTAAGTTATTTGATATTCTTGAAAAAATTAAATCCAATAGTCTTCACAAAAAGATTGATGTATCACTTATTGAAAAACTTGAAAAATTGACTGGAGTTAATAGATTTAAATTTGAAGAATATTTAAATAATAGTTTAATTGAGCTGAAAGATAATATTGCAAAAAAACTTTTTCAAGTTTCAATCGATCCAAATGAAGTTAGTTCACATTTTGTTCCATTTGAAAGAATAATATTTTTAGATGAACCAAGTAATATCAGCAAGGATAGTCTAGAAAGATTAAAAAATTCTAGATTATCAGAGATTATGAAGAATGAGTTTAATCATTCTATAAGTTATGTTAATTTTTTAAATGGTAGATATGACAAAAGTAATCTTTATGAGCTAATTGATTCTTCAGGACTTATATCTGAAGAGAAAATCAAAGATCTCAAAGATAAGATATATGATGATTTAGAAGGAATTTTTAAATTAATGTCAAAAGATGAAGTTGCTAAAATTAAAAATCAAGATTTTAAGAGTTTATGGAAAGACTTAACTAACAGTAAAGACATTGATAAAAAGATTATGAATTTTGAAAAGATATTCAATGAACTCAAAAAATATTCTATATTAGATAGGTTATTAGAAATTGTCCCAATGAGAGAAGAGGCTCTTGATTCAATTCAACAGACTTTTAGAAAATGGGGAAATGATGAATTTAAACTAAAATCTGCTCAATTACAGAAACGTCAAAATTTAAGGAATGCAAGATTAAAGTTTTTAAGAAAGAAAAGACAATATAGAACAGTTAAAAGATTTATATTATCTTTGAATAAAAAATTGCAGGATAATGAATGGTTTCAAGAAAATATTCATAAGTTTAAATTAGACAATATGATTTTGTTATACAATTTGAATAACGGAAGTAATATAACTGGTGCTGTATTCAAGAAAGAAAATTTAAAGTCATCAAATTATCTAATAGCTAGAAGAACACATGAGTTGGTTAGCTATAATGAAGATAAACAAATGGATAAGATTGAGAATATTGAGAAAATGAAGTTAAAAAATAAACATCGTTACCAAATGAAATTCTTGAAATGTATTGATGAAATGTATTCGAAAAAATCTGATATTTCATCTCTCTGGAAAAGTGTAGTTTTTGATGAGTTAATAGAAATACTAAAAGATAACACGCAAGGAATCGGTTCAAGAAATTTAGTGTTGAACAAAATACTTAATTATAATACAGATCCAGCGTTTGTACTTCAAATTATCAGAAATCCTTCCGACAAATGGAAAGAGGTTCTAGATGGAATTAAACTAGATATAACTGCTAAAGACTTGAGGATTATTGAAATCAATAAAATCTTTTCAAGAATGAAACGTTACACTAGAGTTGAATCTCGTTCAACTTCTAACGATTCTGAAAACTTATCTATTTTATCTAAATTATTACCAGTATATGAGTCTCATCAAAAGACATTCAAATGGGTATTAGAAGATGATAAATCTAAGTCTAAATGCTCAGAAGAAATTGATGAAATTGCTGAGTGGATTCTAGCAGAAAATAATAATCCTGATGATAGTGGCTTAAGAAGCTTTCAACGTGTTAAGAAAGTTTTATCAGCAAATATTAAGGTCCATATCCCACAAAAAATTAAAATGGTAGTGGTAAAAACTTTGAATCAAATTGATTCAAAAAATATCGTATCATTTTATGATTCTGATTTCTCTTTTAAAAATGTTAAGTTAATTAGAAAGCCAGATGATTGTGATTTTAGATTGGATTATAATAAAGCACATATTGTAATATTGAATAAGATTCGCGATATATATTTCCAATTATGTGATATGTCTGAAACTAAAAATTATGTCTTAAGGATAGTTGAGGAATTAGAACTTGCAGAAAGTGATCTCCCCAATACCATTATCAAGAATGATGATCAAATAAAAAATTTCCAAGGATGTTTAGAGAACATGAATCAATTTTTTGACATAGCTAAGAGTCACATAATCAAATATTTAGAAGATTTCATTAAAGTTACTGATGATACTGATAATACATTTGTAAAAAGTGTTTGCAAGGTTTTCTCTTCGGAATTTAGTATTGAAATAGATATTAATATCGATATAGATAGTTTGCAATATGAATTACAAGAATTGATAAGAAAGATAAATGATCCTAACATTTCAAATAGTAAGAAAAAGAAGCTTAAAAAGAAAAAGATCATTTTGCAAAAATCTATTGATAAAAAGAATCAAGAGTTTTCAGAACGAGATGGGTTAAGTACAGTTCTTGATTCTGTTAAGAGGCAGGCAACTGATGAACTTAACAAATTTAATAAAAGATTTTTGGTTGAAGATGATGAAGAAAAAGATGATTCAGGAACTGATTCTGAAAGTGATTCTTCATCATCTTCAGAAAGTGATTCTGAAGATGATGAAGATGATGATAATGATGATTGGAATAAAAGTAACACTAACGACAATAACCCATTCCATCATGGTTATATGAATCAGTTAGAAAAAGAATTAGATAGAGAGGAAGACAATGAAAAATTCATTCGAGATAATTTAAGTCCAGTAATTGATTCTGAAAGAAAAGATTTAAATATTAAACGCACTAAAAGAGGAGCGCATCAAAGATCAAATAAAAAACTTAAAAAAGGAGTAGTTAAACAAACTCACGAATATGTTTATCTTACTGGATTGCATCAAGAAATTTTGAGACAAATTAAAGATAGAATTAATTTTATAAATTCTAAGTTAATGAAAGGTTGTATTCAATTCAAACTTAAGTTGAGAGATGGAAAGAGGTCAGGAAATGCAATTAGAGATCTTGTTGCTAGTTTAGTTAACTTATTGTCTAATTCGATTTATGAAGATAATGAAGATAATATTCTCAGAAATATTGTTGAACACAAGAGTAAATCAAAAAAGAAAACAAAATATGATATACTCTTGCTAAATTCTATTGAAAGTAATTGTTTAAGAAAGATCTATATTTCACCGAACATTCCAGAAAATAGAATGTTATCTTCAGATTATTTATCATATGATAAAGACAATCTGATTTTAGAAAATGATTCTGCATTAAAACCAGAAACCGATAGTGAAGATGATTTAGATGAAATTTCTAACGTATTAGGTATTACAGGATTAAAAAAATAGTATATTGGACTTAACCAATTAAAAAAAATAAAAATAAAAATAAAAATAAATTTTAATTTTAAGTTTTATTCTTATAGATTCAATATTATTTATTTAATAAAAAAAATTGAAAATTATCGATTTTGTACATCTAATCTAAAATATTATGTGTACACACGAAGAATATAGAATAAATAAAAATATTAATACTGGTAAAAATAATTGTAAAGTCATTAGATTTACAGTTAGATCCGGATTTGGTAAGACCAGAAATATTGCCCTAAATAGAAAGAATAAATTAACAAAAAATAAAAAAAAAGAAGAAATTTTAGAGTATTATGAAAATATTGATTTCAAAAATAAAAAAAAAATTTTATTATGTAAGTTTTCAGATCGTTGTAGTAAAAATTTTACATGTAGTTATTGTCATAATGAAGAAGAACAAAATAAATCAGGAAATTTAATTTTTTATGATTACATTGAGAATAATCATAAAAAATTCGTATCGAAATATTTATCAAAATATATAAAACTATGCAAAGAAGAATTTATTGACAAAAATTTAATTAATTCAATTGAACCAAGTAAATTTATTAATACAATTTTAAAAATTGGTGAAAGTATTCATAAAAAATGGATTACAACATATTTAAGTGAATATATAAAAAAGAGAGTTTATTGCCACAGGCATTGTAGATATTTGATGGGTAAAGAAAAATTCATATGCACAGGAGGAATTAATTGTTTGTATGGAAATCATAAGATGGATTATAAAGTTTATTCAGAATTTGACTATTTCGAAAGAGGAATAGATTTTAACAAAAGTGAATTTATTAAGATAGTAAAAATTCTAATTTATAGAAACATAGAAAAATGGATAAATATTAATAAGGATATTAACCAGATAAAAACATTATCTTTGGATACTAAAGAAAAATATAAGCTGATTAATAATATTGATATTATAAAGAAAAAGATTAATGAATACTATTCATTAATTATAATTAATAATAACAATAGTAATTTAGAAAGTGATGAAGTATTTCCAGAGATTTTTTATGAAGGAATTTTTATTAATAAAAATATATTAGAAATAGTCATCGATAAATTTAAATTGAAAAAAAATAGTGAAAATAGAATATTAGCAATAAATAAATTACAAAATATTTACGAAAAAATTTTAAATAATATTTCAAAAGAAAAATTAAGAAAAGGATTTTTAAATCTGAAAAAAAATATTACAACTATAAATCTAAATAAAAATGAAACAAAGAAGATAAAAATATCATATAAGAAGAATTTATCTAAACTGTCAGATTTAGATATAGATAAAATAAATAATGAAACAAGTAATGCTATAAAGCATTTAATGTTTGAGAATAAAAATGAACATGTAAACGATTTAGAAAAAGATATAAATGATTTAAATCTTAGGAGTCCAGCATCTCCAGAAACATATAATTGGATTTTAAGATTTAAAGGTCCAACACCTGAAGTGAATGATGAAATAAGAAAAATGCATATAAATAAAGAGATAATTGATTCTTTGAAATTTCCTTTGGTCCAGGTTAACAATTATTTAACAATTGATAAAATGAATAGTTATAAAGACAATGATCTTATAGATAATTTTATAAACAATCTTAAAGATTCATCAACTGAATCTATAAGTACTTATGATTTATAAGTTGCCTATTTTAGGTAATTTAACATGATTATATTTTTTATTATATTTTTTGATATTTGCTATATTTATTTTAATAAAATCTTTTTTATATTTTTTATTTTGAATAAAATTATTATTTAAATTATAATTATTTCTTTTATTTGATTTAAGTTTTTTTATAGGATCTAATTTATAATTTTTTTTGATGTGATTTAAATTATGATTTCTTCTAATAGGATCTAATTTATATTTTTTTTTAATAGGATTTAATTTATATTTTTTAATTTGATTTATATTATAATTTTTCTCATTAAGATTTATTTTATATTTTTTATTTGGATATAAATTATTTTTAATTAAATTTTGTTTTGAATTATTATTTTCAATAAATTCGATTACTTTAGTACCATTATATCTTTTACTAGGTGAATATCTTAATAACCCATCAACAATATTATTATATTTTTCTGGAATTATGTTTTTATTATAGTTACCTTTTTTAATTTTTAAATAGAGAGCATAAATTGAATTTCCTGTGAATGGTTTTTTAAATGTTAGTAATTCAAAAAATATACAACCTAAAGCCCAATAATCAACAGGATAAGAATATCCATTTTTATTTAGTGTTTCTGGACTCATATAATATGGAGTACCTATTTTTGTAAAAGCAGCGAGTTGTCCTTCTTTAATTTTAGATATACCAAAATCAGACAATTTAATTTGATTATTATAACAAATTAATATATTTGATGGTTTTAAATCACGATGAATAATATTATTATTATGTAATTCAATAAGACCATAAGTTATAGATTTAATAATATTTTGTATTTTTTTATCATTAATTTTATTATTATATTTTCTCTTCATATTAATAAAATTAGATAAATCTCCAAAAGGTGCATATTCCATTATAATATTAAATGATTTATATTTTTTAAAATATTCTTTAACTTTAATTATATATTTTGAATTTACCATTTTAAGTATTTTAAGTTCGTTATAACAACTTTTTATTATATTATTATTGTAATTTATTTTTTTTAAAGCAAAATTATTATTATTTTTATCTTTTATAAGGTAAACAACTCCATAACTACCTTTGCCTAGTACACGAATTTTTTTGAAAATCATGTGTATTAAAAATTGAAAATAAAAAAAAATAATATTATAAACAAATTCTATGAAATATAATAAATTGTACGATATACATAAATTAATTGAAAATAACAAATACTTAGAAGCTGAGAAAGAATTATTGAAAGAAAAAGATAAATTAATAAGATATAAAAAATCATATTATTCATTGCTAGTAAAAACAAAATTAAAACTTGGTAAATTAGATGAAGTTTATAATTTACTTAAAAAAAACAAATTGAGTAAAATGGATCATATTAGATTTATAGAATTTTCAAAAAATAAAAGTAAATCAGAAGAAATATTAGAATTATGTTTAAAAAACAGTAGATTAAATTATGAAGAAATTGATTATATAATATCAAAAGAAAAAATAAATAATATTTTTAGAAGATTAGATGGATATCATGTATTAACAAGTTATGAAGGTAAATATAATAATTATAAGAATTTAAAAATATATGATTTCAAAACTAAAAATATAAATAAAATTATAAAAATTATTGAGGATAAAATTGATAATAAAAAAAGTGTAATAAAATTACAAAAAATGTTAAAGAATAATAATGTAGATGTAATTATTGACTTAGGTAATATATTTCACAGATTAAAAAATACAAATAAATTCAAAGATAAATCAAGTAAATATAAGTATCTATTTGATTATTTTGTAAATATTAAAAAAAACTATGGTTTACCATTATTAATTTCTGGAAGAAAATATTTTAAAAATATTGATAATGATGATGTTAATAATAAAATTAAAAATAATATAAATAACTTAATAGAAAATAACATTTTTTACACACCATACAAAATCAATGATGATTTATTCATTTTATTAGCTTCATTAAAAACAGGTAAAAAAATAATAACTCGAGATAAATTTAGAGATCATTTAAATTTGTTTTGTAAAACTGAAAATTTATATGATAATTTTAAAATATATTTAGAACAAAATACATTTGATCATTATATAATATCAAAGAAAGCTAAAAAAAAATATATTGTAAATAAGTGTATTCAAGTATTTAAAGATTATATATTAATTCCATCAAAAAATGAAAAGTATTATAAAATCGATTTAATAAATGATAAAGATAATTATAAAGATAATTATAAAGATGAATATATCATCAAAATTATTTACACGGTATTATTCATTATTTTTGTATTATTTTTTTTTAACTTATTTCACATTTAAAATGTCTTAATATATAATCTTATATTATCAACCTTTTCATTTATTTGGATAATATTTATTAATAAATAATAAACTATTAAATTTAATAAATTTAAAGCATTTAAATTAAAAACAGATTAATATTTTTTTTATATTTAAAAAAATATTTTTTTAATATATTAATGGATATATCAAAAGCAAAAGATATTTTAGATTATTGGTTTTCAAAAGGACTATACACACCAGATTATGATAAATGGTTTATGAAAAGTCAAGACTATGATGAAGAAATTAGACAAAAATTTGGTGATTTATTGAAAGAAGCTGAACGTGGTAAAGGTTTTGGTTGGCTTCATACAAAAGACAGTTATGTTGCTTATATAATTTTATTAGATCAATTCAGTCGTCATATTTATAGAGGTAGTGGTGATTCGTTTAAAAATGATAATGGTTGTATGATATTTGTTGAATTGGGTTGGGATATGTATAGTAAGCAATTAAAAGGTTATGAATTTATGTTTGCATTTATGCCTTATATGCATACTGAAAATTTAAATTATCAATGTAAAGCTTGTAGTTTTAATCCAAATTCTAAATTTGGTACTTATAAAAATTTATACGGAACTGGAAATATAGGCAGATATACAATTAACCCAAATAATTGTAATCCAGAAAGACTTTTAACAAATCCTGAAAATTTAAAAAAAGATTTATTTGATTCATCGCCTAAACAAACTAAATATGATAAAGAATATGAAATGTTAAAATCTATGGAACCACACGTAAGAGGACATTTACAAACGATAAGACAATTTGGAAGATTTCCTAAAAGAAACAAAGCTTTAGGAAGAAAATCAACAGAAGAAGAAATTGCATATATGAATCAACCAGAAGTTCAGAAAAGGCCTTATTAAGGTGTAAAAAATTACATTAATTTTTAAAATTAATATTTTAAAAAATACCAATAATATTATATGGATGGTAATGTAAGTATTAAAAATCATATTATACATTTTATTGTAGGTATTATTAGTTTTAAAATTCATTATGTAACTGGTATTTTTATGCTTTATCAATTAATTGATGGATTTAAATTTGGATTTAAAGTTAAAAGATCTGGAGTAAATACAGATGATATACCTTTAGATTTATTATTTTTTAGTTTAGGCGAGTTATCAATAAGGTATCTTACGAAATTTTATAAAAAGAAATAAAAAATATTTTAAAAATATTGAAATATATTTAAAATATAAATTACTCT
>MDTB01207895.1_pt1 | contig 11663 bp, 23 predicted proteins | sample 811161 | NCBI WGS metagenome assembly MDTB01 (sample SAMN05326650, study PRJNA326480) | marine metagenome | isolation source: seawater | place: Mediterranean Sea | collected 2009
AAAATGCATCTGAAGTTGAATATACTCATAAAAAACAAAGTGGTGGAGCTGGGCAATTTGCTAAAGTTAAGTTATTAGTTGAACCACAAGAACCTGGTGCTGGAAGATCTGTTGAAAGTAAAATTAAAGGCGGTGCTATTCCTAAGGAGTTTATACCTGGTGTTGAAAAAGGAATAGAAACAGTTTCTGATGGTGGAATACTAGCTGGATTTCCAATGATAGATTATAAAGTGACAATATTAGATGGCCTTCATCATGATGTGGATTCAAGTGTTCTTGCTTTCGAACTTGCGAGCAGGGCTTGTTTTAAAGAGGCATGTACCAAAGGTACCTTAAAATTACTTGAACCAGTGATGCGAGTTGAAGTAGTAACTCCAGAGGATTATATGGGTGATGTGATTGGAGATTTGAATAGTAGAAGAGGTCAAATAAGTACTCAAGAGCAAAGAGGAAATGCAACAGTTATTACAGCAATGGTTCCTTTAGCTAATATGTTTGGATACATAAACAATTTAAGATCAATGTCACAAGGTAGAGCACAATATTCAATGTTTTTTGATCACTATTCTAAAGTTCCTCAAAATGTACAGGATGAAGTAACTAAAAAGATTGCAGGTTAATTATGGAGAAACAAAATATAAGAATTAAACTTAGGGCATATGATAATAAAATTTTAGATGCTTCTACTGAAGAAATAGTTAATACAGTAAAAAGAACTGGAGCAACTATCAAAGGGCCCATACCTCTTCCAACTAAAATAGAAAGATATACAGTTTTAAGATCACCTCATATAGATAAAAAAAGTAGAGAACAATTTGAGACAAGAACACATAAAAGATTGATTGATATAGTAGAGCCTACACCACAAACTGTTGAAGCTTTAATGAAATTAGACTTAGCATCTGGTGTTGATGTGGAGATAAAAATATAATTATGAATGAAATAGCTTTAATTGGTAAGAAAATTGGTATGACTAGAGAATTTTATAAAACAGGTCAGTTAGTACCCGTAACTGTATTAAAAATGGAAAAAGCTAGAGTTATTCATGTCATTGAAGAAGAAAAAAGAGGATATAAAGCAGTCCAACTAGGTTATGGAAAAATAAAAAATTCAAAAATAACAAAGTCTATGAAGGGTTATTTTGCAAAAAAAAATACAGAAGCTAAGAAAAAACTCAAAGAATACAAAATTTCGAAAACTGAAAACTATAAAGAGGGAAATGAGTTTGGACTTGAGATTTTTAAAGATGTTAGGTTTGTAGACACAAAATCAAGAACTATTGGTAAAGGGTTTGCTGGAGCTATGAAGAGACATAATTTTGGAGGATTAAGAGCTACACATGGTGTTTCTGTTTCACATAGATCACACGGTTCAACTGGGCAAAGACAAGATCCTGGTAAAGTTTTTAAAGGAAAAAAAATGGCTGGTCATATGGGTGATAAATTAAGAACAATGCAAAATATCGAAATTATTAAAACAGATTTGGAAAATGAATTACTTTACCTAAAAGGATCTATACCTGGTTCAAAAAATTCAGAAATTCTAGTTAAACAATCAGTAAAAAATATAAATAAATTGACTATTATTGAAAAAATTCAAAAAGCAGAACAGGCAAAAAAAACACCAGATAAAAAGAAAAAATAATGAAAATTGATAAATTAAATCTTGATGGTAAAAAAAGCTCTATTGAAGTTTTGGATAAAATTTTTTCAGCAAAAATAAATAATAAACTGGTTAGTAATGTTTTATACAAAACAAACGCTAATTATAAAGGTCGACATGCTAAAACTAAACAACAAAATGAAGTAGCAGGACCAACCTCAAAAATTTATGCTCAAAAAGGAACTGGTAATGCAAGACACGCAAGTAGAAAAGCTCCAATCTTTGTCGGTGGTGGTGTAGCCCATGGTCCCAAAGGTGAATTATCGTATAAAAAAAGAAAACTTAATAAAAGTGAAAAAAAACAAAGTATTGCATCAATAATTAGTGAAAAAACTCAAAATAAAAATCTTTTAATTTTTAGTGATTTTGTAAAAGAAATTAAGAAAACTAAGGAAATGAACATAATAGTTAAAAAGTTTGATATGACAAATTCATTAATTGTTTTAGATAAAGTATCTAAAGAAAAAATTGAAAAATCAATTAGAAATATCCCCAATATCAAAGTAACAGATGTAAATCATTTTAGTGCATTTGATATGGTAAAATTTACTAAGGTCGTATTTACAGAAAGTTCTGTCAAGGAAATTGAAAAGAGGTATGCGTAGTGGATAAAATACATCTTTACGATAAAATTCTATCTCCTTTGTTGACAGAAAAATCAACCAATCTGTCTGAGCAAAATAAAATAATTTTTAAAGTTCATAAGAATGCCAACAAAAAAAATCTTAAAAATAATATAGAAAAAATATTTAAAGTTAATGTGACTAAAATAAATATAATTAATAAACAAAATAGAAAAAAATTAACTAGAGGAAAGAAGGTTAAAGTCTCTGGTTTTAAAAAAGCAATAATAACTCTTAAAAAAGGGCAGAGTATTGATCTAACTACTGGAATTTAAATTATGGCATTAAAAACTTTTAAACCTTATACAAAATCAACAAGAGGAACTATTCTTGTCGATAGAACAGGACTTTGGAAGGGAAAACCTTTTAAATCTTTAGTTTCACCTAAAAATGCCATGAAAGGCAGAAATAACAATGGTCATATTACTTCTATTAATAGAGCAGGTGGTCATAAAAAAATGTATAGACATGTCGATTTTTATAGAAAAAAATTTGATATGCCGGCATCCGTAGAAAGATTAGAGTATGATCCAAATAGATCTTGCTACATAATGTTGGTCAAGTTTGAAGACAATACATATTCTTATTATTTAGCACCTCAAAAAATTAATATTGGAGATAAAATTGTAAATGGGGAAAAAAAAGAGATTAAAGTAGGAAACTGTATGCCACTTCAAGATATTCCTGTTGGAATAGATATTCACAATGTTGAAATCCAACCTGGGGGTGGAGGTAAAATTGCAAGATCTGCTGGTACCTCTGTGACAATAAGTGGATTAGATGGAAATTATAGCTTAATAAAATTAGCATCAGGTGAGGTCAGAAAAATAGACTCAAGATCATTAGCAACTATTGGGGTACTAAGTAACCCTGATCAAAAAAATATTAAGATTGGTAAAGCTGGTAGATCGAGGTGGCTAGGTAGAAGACCGCATACTAGAGGTGTTGTTAAAAACCCAGTTGATCACCCACATGGCGGAGGAGAAGGAAAAACTGCGGGTGGAAGACATCCAGTATCACCAAAAGGTCAATCAGCTAAGGGGTTAAAAACAAGAGATAATAAGAGAACAGATAAATTTATAATTAAGAGAAGAAATAAAAGAAAGGATACAAAATAATGGCTAGAGCGGTTTGGAAAGGTCCTTTTGTTGAAGAAAGTTTAATGAAAAAAGTGGATAAATATAAAACTGATGCAAAAAAAATACCTATAAAAACTTGGTCAAGAAAATCAACAATACTTCCAGATTTTGTTGGGGTAAGTTTTTTAATTTATAATGGTAAAAAGTTTATTCCTATTACTGTATCTGAAGATATGGTTGGACATAAACTAGGTGAGTTTGCCCCAACCAGAAGTTTTTTTGGACATACTCCAGCAGACAAGAAAGCAAAACCAGCAGAGGCAGCACCTAAGAAATAATTATGAGCAAAAAAAAGAAAATTGATAATAAAAAAGATAAAACTGTTAGATCAATAAATAACAATATTAGATCTAGTGTTAGAAAATTAAATCCAATTCTCAAAGGAATTGTGGGGAAGAAAGTAGATATTGCAATAAGAGACTTACAGTTTTCAGAAAAAAGAATAACTAAAGATATCAGAAAAACTATTAATTCTGCAGTGGCAAATGCAGAAAACAATTTTCAGTATGATATTGATAAATTAATTGTTAAAGAAGCTTATTGTGGAAAAAAAATAATAATGAAAAGGTTTAGACCAAGGGCTAAAGGAAGAGCTGCTCCGATATTGAAACCATATTCAAGCGTAACAATAATTTTATCAGAAATAAACAAAATGGAGAGTCATGGGACAAAAAGTTAATCCTGTAGGTTTTAGATTGGGTGTTAATAGAGGATGGGACTCTGTTTGGTATGCCAAAAAAAAGGATTTTGGAAACTATCTCATAGAAGATTTTAAAATTAGAGAATATGTAAAAAAAAATGTAGTTAACTCAGGTGTTTCTAAAGTTATGATAGAAAGAACTTCAAACAAGTGTTTTGTAACAATTTATACATCTAGACCAGGTTTTGTAATTGGAAAAAAAGGGAGTGATATAGATAAAATTAAAAGTAATTTGTCTAAATTCACTAAAAATGAGGTAACTTTAAATATTAAAGAGGTAAAAAAACCTGAAACTAACGCATATTTAGTAGCAGAAAATATAGCACAACAGTTAGTAAAAAGAATTTCATACAGGCGTGCAATGAAAAGAGCAATGCAATCTTGTTTAAGGCTAGGAGCAAAAGGAATAAAAGTATCAATAAGTGGAAGATTAGGCGGAAATGAAATTGCAAGAACAGAATGGCTCAGAGAAGGAAGTATTCCATCACATACTTTAAGAGCTGATATAGATTATGCAGAAGCTGAAGCACTTACAACTTATGGAATTATTGGAATTAAAGTTTGGATATACAAAGGTGAGGTTTTTGCAAATGAATTTAGTCAAGAAACAAATAAGGTAATTCCTAAAGAAGGTAAGCAATAGTTATGTTACAACCAGTTAGAACAAAATGGAGAAAAGCTCATAAAGGAAGAATTCATGGTAATGCTTCAAGGGCTAATTTTATTAATTATGGGGCTTACGCTTTAAAAGCCTTATCTCCAGAAAGAGTAACTGGAAAACAAATAGAGGCAGCAAGAGTAGCCTTAACTAGACATATGAAAAGACAGGGAAGGGTATGGACAAGAGTTTTTCCAAATATTCCTGTATCAAAAAAACCAATAGAAGTTAGAATGGGAAAAGGTAAAGGATCTCCAGAGTATTATGCTTGTAGGGTTAAACCTGGAAGAATTTTGTTTGAAGTTGATGGAGTTTCTGAGCAAATAGCAAAGGAAGCATTGTATAAAGCGTCCGCAAAGTTACCAATTAAAACTAAAACTATTAAAAGATTTTTATAATATGAAAAAACAAGAAATTAAAAAGTTAACAAAAAGTGAGATTCTGAATAACATTGATAAACTCAAAAAAGATTTGTTTAATTTTAGATTTCAGAAAATAAATTCACAAGTCACTAATCCTTCAAAGATAGGTGAAACAAGAAAAACTATAGCAAGATTAAAAACATTACTAAAAGGAAAATTTAATGCCTAAAAAAATTTTAACTGGAATAGTAGTTAGTGATAAACCAAATAAGACAATAACTGTGCTGATTGAAAGAAAATACTCGCATCCAGTACTTAAGAAAGTGATAAAAGTTAAAAAAAAATATAATGCACATGATGAAAATAACTCTTTTAAAAAAGGTGACAAAGTTTCAATTATTGAAAGTAAACCCTTCTCAAAAAATAAAAAATTTCAAGTAATGGAGAACTCTAAATAATGATACAAGTACAAACAGAATTACAAGTTGCTGATAATACTGGAGCAAAAAAAATTGAATGTATAAAGGTTTTAGGTGGTTCTAAGAGGAGATACGCAAGTATAGGTGATACTATAGTTATAGCTGTTAAAGAAGCTATACCAAAAGGTAAAGTAAAAAAGGGTTCAGTTCACAAAGCAGTAGTTGTAAGAGTTAAAAAGGGAATACATAGAGATGATGGGTCAAAGGTTCGATTCGATAATAATGCTGCAGTTTTAGTTGATGATAAAGGTGAGCCAGTAGGTACTAGAATTTTTGGTCCTGTTACCAGAGAATTAAGAAATAGAGGTCAAATGAAAATAATTTCATTAGCACCAGAGGTTTTATGATGATTAAAAAAGGCTTAAAGGTAAAAATTTTGACTGGAAAAGATAAATCTAAAGAAGGTGAAGTAATAGAAATTGATAGACCACACAACCGAGCAAAAGTGAAAGAGTTAAATATGGTAAAAAAACATGTGAAAACAACAAAAGAAAAGAAAGGTGGAATTGTTTCAAAAGAAAATTTTATTCATATGTCTAATTTGAGATTAATTAGTGAAAAAAAAACAAAAAAAGCAGGGGATAAGAAATAATGACACCAAGATTAAAAGATCTTTTTATTAAAGAAATTCAACCATCTCTAAAGAGTGATTTTGGTTTTAAGAATATTTATATGGGACCCAAGATAGAAAAAATAGTTTTAAATATGGGTCTTGGGCTTGATGGAAATGAATCTAAAATTCTAAAATCTTGTGAAGAAGATTTAGCAAAAATCACAGGGCAAAAACCTATAATTACTAAATTCAAAAAATCTGTTGCTAATTTTAAAACAAGAAAAGGCTCAAATGCAGGTCTCAAAGTTACTTTAAGAAAAAACAAGATGTATGAATTCCTTGATAGACTTGTAAATATTGCTCTACCTAGAGTAAAAGATTTTAGGGGGCTTTCAGCTAAAGGTTTTGATAAATTTGGAAATTATACATTTGGTATAAAGGAACACATCATCTTTCCAGAGGTGAGTTTTGATAGAGCAGATAAAGTTAGGGGTTTAGACATAATTATTGTCATTTCTTCTCAAAAAAAAGAACATAGTCTGGCTTTATTAGAAAAAATGAATTTTCCATTTAAAAAAAAAGGAGATAATTAAGAATGGCCAAAATGAGTTCAGTAAATAAAAATGTTAAAAGAATTAAACTTTCAAATAAATATTTTGATAAAAGATCAAAATTAAAAAAAATAATAATGAATAAAAAAATAACACTTGAGGAGAGGTTTAAGGCACAACAAAAACTTTCAAAATTACCAAGAAATTCAGCAAAAATAAGAGTTATGAATCGATGTCTAATCACCGGAAGACCTCATGGTGTTTACAGAAAATTAAAAATATCAAGAATTGCATTAAGACAACTTGGATTACAGGGGAAAATTCCTGGTTTGGTTAAATCAAGTTGGTAGAAAGGAATAGATATGAGTTTAAGTGACCCAATAGGAGATATGATAGCAAGAGTTAAAAATGCTCAAGCAAGAAACCATAAAAAAGTGGATTTACCTTCATCAAATTTTAAAAACAAAATTGCAGGTATCTTAAAAAATGAAGGATTTATAAAAGATTTTAAAGTTTCAAGTATAGAGAAAAAAAATATTTTATCTTTAGAGCTAAAATACCATTCTGGAAATCCTGTTATAAGTAATTTTGAGAGAATATCTAAACCTGGTAGAAGAATTTTTTCAAGTGCTGATAGCTTACCTAAAATTAATAACGGTCTTGGCATTGCAATAGTATCTACACCTAAAGGTGTAATGACTGATATAGATGCAAGGAAACAAAAAGTTGGTGGAGAAATAATCTGTAAGGTATTTTAATTATGTCAAAAATCGGAAAAATAAGTATATCTATTCCTGAAAAAGTTAAAGTAGCTTTAGCGGGAAATATTCTGAACATAGAAGGACCTTTAGGAAAAAAGTCAATTAATATTGATTTAGAGGTTTTTAATCTTGATTTAAATGATGGAAAAGAAATCTCATTAGCACCCAAAAAAATCGATCAAAATATTAAAAGGTTATGGGGCATGAACAGAAGCTTAATAAATAATGCTGTTATTGGATCAAGTAAAGGATATGAAAAAATACTAGAATTAGTCGGTGTCGGATATAGAGCTGCTATTAAAGGTAATCAACTTAATTTACAATTAGGATATAGTCATGATATTAATTTTGATATTCCAGAAAATATTAAAATTACTGTTGAAAAACAAACTACGCTAAAAATTACTGGTTCAGACAAACAACTAGTTGGTGCAACAGCATCTAAAATTAAAACATTAAGAAAAATCGAACCCTATAAAGGAAAAGGTGTTAGAGAAAAAGGTCAATATGTATTGAAAAAAGAAGGAAAGAAAAAATAATGAAGTTAACTACAAGAATAAGAAAAAGATTCAGAGTGAGCAATAAAGTTAAAAGTGTTTCTAAAAAAGACAGGTATAGACTAAGTATCTCAAGATCTTCGAAAAACATTTCTGCACAGATTATAGATGATAACAAAAATATTACTCTTTTATCAGCATCATCTGTAGAGAAAGATATAAGAGAGTCTAAAAAGTCAAATAAGATTGAGTTATCAAAAATTGTTGCTGAGAAATTAGCTAAGAAAGCACAAGAAAAAAAGATAACTAAAATATTTTTTGATAGAGGAGTTTATAAATACCATGGAAGAGTTAAAGTTTTTGCTGAAACTCTGAGAAAAAACGGGATGGAATTTTAATTATGGAAAATCAAAGAGATAAAAAAACTGACGATATATTAGAGAAATTAGTTCATATTAACAGAATTACTAAAGTTGTTAAAGGTGGTAGAAGATTTGGTTTCTCTGCCTTGGTTGTAGTTGGAAATCAGGCTGGTAGAATTGGAATAGCACATGCTAAAGCCAAACAAGTTCCTGATGCTATCAAAAAAGCAAATGAAATGGCCAGAAGAAAATTAATCCAAATTCCATTAAGAGAAGGAAGAACTATTCATCATGACGTAAAAGCAAAAGATGGATCAGGTAGAATTGTATTAAGAGCTGCTTCTAAAGGGACCGGTATAATTGCAGGTGGTCCTGTAAGAGCAGTTTGTGAAGTTTTAGGAGTTAAAGATATAGTTGCAAAATCAATGGGTACCTCTAATGCTCACAATGTAATTAGAGCGACTATGAAAGCATTGATGAAACAAAACTCACCAAAGCAAATTTCGAATATAAGAAATAAGAAAATTTCAGAAATTATAGAAAAAAGGGGTTAATGATTACTTTAAATAACAGAAATAAGATAAATAAATCTAAAATTAGAGTTGGCAGAGGTATAGGATCTGGAAAAGGAAAAACTTCAGGTAGAGGTGTCAAAGGTCAAAAATCTAGATCAGGTGTGGCTATAAAAAGTTTTGAAGGCGGACAGATGCCTTTATATAGACGATTACCAAAAAGAGGGTTTAATCCAATTGTTAATTCAAAAATTGCAATTTTGAACTTAGATAAAATACAGTCTTTTATTGATAAAAAAAAGATAAATAAAAATGATATTTTAAATTCAGAAGTATTAAAAAAATTAAAGATAATAAATAAAAACTCAAAATCTCTTAAAATTTTAGGCTCAGGTGAAATTAAAGACAAAATTAATATTGAGGCTGACTTAGCATCAAAATCAGCAATAGACAAACTTGAAAAAATTGGTGGTTCAATTCAAATCAAAAAATAATTAAATCAAAATAATGAGCGCTTCATCTTCTGGAACTGATTTAAGAAATAGGATAATTTTTACTATTGCGATATTAGCAGTTTACAGGTTTGGAACGTTCGTTCCTTTACCAGGTATAGATCCTGAACAACTAAAAATTATGATGGAGGGTAATCAAAAAGGATTACTCGGAATGTTCAATGTATTCGCTGGTGGAGCAGTAAGTAGAATGGCAATATTCGCCCTAGGAATTATGCCATACATTTCTTCTTCTATAATTGTTCAACTATTAACAGGTGTATCAGATTATTTTAAAAACCTAAAAGCTCAAGGTGAAACAGGAAGAGCAAAAATTACACAAATCACAAGATATGGAACAGTTTTATTAGCAACTGTGCAAGGATATGGTTTATCAGTTGGCTTAGAGTCGTCAGCTGAATTAGTTATTAATCCTGGAATGTTTTTTAAAATTTCAACTGTTACTACTATTGTTGCAGGAACAATTTTTTTAATGTGGTTAGGAGAGCAAATTACTCAAAGAGGAATAGGTAATGGTATCTCACTAATTATATTTGCTGGTATAGTCGCTGAAATACCAAGAGCTTTAGTTACCACATTTGAATTAGGCAGAACAGGTGCTATTTCAACTTTTATGATTTTAGCAATATTTATATTACTAATTTTAACCATTCTATTTATTGTATTTATGGAAAGAGCTTTAAGAAAAATATTAATAAATTATCCTAAAAGACAAATGGGTAATAAAATGTATGGTGGAGAGTCGTCACATTTACCTTTAAAGATAAATCAAGCTGGTGTTATACCAGCTATATTTGCATCAGCACTTCTTTTGTTGCCTGTAACATTCTCAAATTTTAATTTTTCTGAAAATGAAACTTTTTTAAATTTAAGTTCATATTTTACTCAAGGACAACCTCTTTATATGTTGTTATATGCTTCAGGTATTATTTTTTTTACTTTTTTTTATACATCAATAACTTTTAACCCAACAGAAACTGCTGATAACTTGAGAAAATATGGGGGATTTATTCCTGGAATAAGACCGGGTGAAAGTACTGCAATATATATAGAAAATATTTTAACAAAACTAACTACAATAGGTGCACTATATCTTACCCTAGTTTGTTTGATGCCAGAATTTTTAATTGCTAATTATCCAATTCCATTTTATTTAGGTGGAACATCGATATTAATTGTTGTCGTAGTAGCCATTGATACTGTTACTCAAATACAAACAAGACTTATGAGCTCTCAATACGAGCAATTGATTAAAAAAACTAAATTTGGTAGATAAGAAAAAGTGAATGTAATTTTATTTGGACCTCCTGGCGCAGGAAAAGGTACTCAAGCTAAATTTTTGGTAGATAAATTAAATGGTTTTCAAATTTCAACTGGAGACATGTTAAGAGAGGAAATACAAAAAAATTCAGAAATTGGAAAAATGATAATTAATGATATGAATGATGGTAAGTTTGTAAATGATATTATAGTTAACAAATTGATTAAAAATGCTGTTTTTGATTTAAAAAAAAAAGATAGATTAATATTTGACGGATATCCAAGATCTTTAAATCAAGCTAAAAACTTAGATTTTTTACTAAATGAATCAAATCAAAAAATAGATTTTATTTTTTTTCTTAATGTAGGTAAAAATACGATCATAAAAAGAATTGAAAAAAGAAAAACCTTAGAAAATAGATCAGACGACGATTTAACCACTATTTTAAAAAGATATGATACCTATATGAAAACAACTAAACCTGTCTTAGACTTCTATTCAAAAAAACCAAATTTTTATGAAATCGATGGGAGTCTTGAAATTAAGCAAATAACCTCCAAAATTGAGACTTTTCTCAATGTTTAAGGCGTTGACTTTAAAAGATCTTCTTATATAAAAGGCTCAAAATAATCACATAATATATGGCTCGTATTGCAGGTATAAATATTCCACAAAATAAACTTGTTCACATTGGATTAACTTATATCTATGGTATTGGTGATAAATTCTCAAAAAAGATTTGCTCTACACTTGAAATACCTAAAGAAAAAAGGGTTAATGAATTAACAGATGAAGAAATTTTAAAGATCAGAGAATTTATTGATCAAAATTTTAAAGTCGAAGGAGACCTAAGGAGAGATTATTCTCTAAGTATTAAAAGACTAATAGATCTCGCTTGTTATAGAGGCTCAAGGCATAGAAAGAAATTACCTGTAAGAGGTCAAAGAACTAGATGTAATGCAAGAACAAGAAAAGGTAAAGCTATTGCGATTGCAGGAAAAAAATTAACACCACTTAAAAAATAATTATGG
>MDTB01007041.1_pt1 | contig 11662 bp, 6 predicted proteins | sample 811161 | NCBI WGS metagenome assembly MDTB01 (sample SAMN05326650, study PRJNA326480) | marine metagenome | isolation source: seawater | place: Mediterranean Sea | collected 2009
ATAAACTCTCTATTCTAGAAGCAATATTTACTCCATCACCATAAACATCATCATCATCAAAAACAATATCACCAATATGAATTCCAACCCTAATATTTAAATCATCTTTTTGTATTTCTTTTTGCAATTCTTTAGCACAAGTAGAAGCATTATAGCCTGATTTAAAATAAGATAATGTACCATCTCCTATTTCTTTAACATATGTACCATTATGTTTTTTTATTAAAGGTTTAATAATGAAACGTTTTTTACGAAGCATCTCTAATGCTTTTTGTTCACTTTCTGACATTGCTTCAGTATAACCAGCAATATCAGTAAACATAATTGCTGCTGATTTACGTTCAATAGACATATGGAAATTTATTACAATTCTTATTATGTTTCAACTAGGCATTCTACTGACTATATACTGACTATTGTATGACTAAAATAGGCTATTTCTATACTTTTATAAAAAACTACTATAAATAAAAATCCCCTCGTTTGTCGAAGGGATTGCGTGTGGGCGGTGAGGGACTCGAACCCCCGACCGCCTGGGTGTAAACCAGGAACTCTGAACCAACTGAGTTAACCGCCCAATTATGCTTCAGCCGTTACGGCTGATTTAGATTTTTCTATTTTTTTATTTATTTTAGGTAGTAAAGCTAACGCTATCTTTAGTACTTCTGATACATCTTTTACAAAAGAAATTTTTAATTCTTTTAAAACTGTTTTAGGAATATCAACTAAATCTTTTTCATTTTGAGAAGGAGCTAAAATATGAGTAAGACCGGCTCTATGGGCAGCAGTAGCTTTTTCTTTTAGACCTCCAATAGGCAAAACATTTCCTCGTAATGAAATTTCACCTGTCATACCTAATTTATCCTTAACAGGTGTATTTGTCAATAATGAAACCAGAGCTGTTATCATTGCTACACCAGCAGAAGGACCATCCTTAGGAATCGCTCCCGCAGGTACATGAACATGAATATCTAATTTTTTATAAAATGTTGAATCTATACCTAAATTCTGTGCATTTGAACGAACATATGAGTATGCTGCCTGAACAGACTCTTTCATAACATCACCCAATTTACCAGTTAACTTTAAAGCACCCTTACCTGACATCTTGGTAGCCTCAATAAATAAAATATCACCACCAAAAGCTGTCCAGGCCAAGCCTACAACTACACCAGGCTGGCTAACCCTTTCTGCTATTTCTGAAATAAACTTTTTAGGACCTAAATATTCGTACACTTTTTCAGGAGTTACATTAACAGATTTTTGACTACCATCAGTAATTTCTTTTGCGGCTTTCCTACAAACATTAGCTAATTGGCGCTCAAGATTTCTAACCCCTGCCTCTCTAGTATAAGACTCAACAAGTAAACAAATTGATTCATCAGACAACTTAATTTCCTTTGTTTTAAGTCCATGCTCCTTAATTTGCTTAGGTAATAAATGATCTTTTGCAATTAATAGCTTTTCCTGTAAAATATATCCTGAGAACTCTAATATTTCCATTCTATCTCTAAGTGGACCTGGGATTTGATCAACTCTATTTGCTGTAGTAACAAACATAATATTTGATAAATCAAAGTCTACTTCTAAATAGTGATCATTAAAAGAAAAATTTTGTTCTGGATCTAAAACTTCAAGAAGAGCGCTAGATGGATCTCCCCTAAAATCCATTCCAAGTTTATCAATTTCATCTAACATAAAAATTGGGTTATTGGTACCAGCTTTTTTTAAACTTGCAATAATTCTACCTGGAAGCGCACCAATATAAGTTCTTCTATGCCCTCTAATTTCTGCTTCATCGCGAACTCCACCTAATGAAATTCTAACAAATTCTCTTCCCATAGATTTTGCAATTGATTTACCAATAGACGTTTTACCAGTTCCAGGAGGACCTCCAAAGCATAGTATAGGACTTCTAAGTCTTTCTCCTTTTTTAACTCGACTTTTTTTCAAATTCCTCACAGCTAAATGCTCTACAATTCTTTCTTTTACCTTATCTAATCCATAATGATCCGTATCCAAAACTTCTTGAGCATAATTAATATCTTCATTATCCTTCGACTCTTTATTCCAAGGCAGTTCTACTAACCAATCTAAATACGTTCTTGCAACTGTATACTCAGGTGATTGAGCTGGAATCTTTTTCATACGTAGTAGCTCTTTTTTAGCAATTTTATCAACTGATTCAGGCATTTTAGCAGCTTTTATTTTCTCATCTAACTCATCTAATTCAACTCCACCAGAATCTTCTCCAAGCTCTTTTTGAATTGCCTTCATTTGTTCGCGTAAAAAATATTCTCTTTGCGATTTTGATATTTCATCTTGAACATCTGATTGAATTTTTTCACCTAGTTCAATACGATGGATTTCTCTATTGATTAATAAAGTACACTTTTCTAAACGATTTTTTATATCAAGTTCTTCTAAAATTTCTTGCTTCTCACTTGTAGAGATATTCATTAATGAAATTGCTTTATCTACTAATTTCCCTGGATTTTGAATATTACTAAGAACATGAAATTGTTCTTCACTAAGATAAGGCGCTATATCAATTAGCTTTTTAAATATTTCTTGAAGATTAACTGTTGTTCCTTCAATATCTGCTGAAGGAATTATAGTACCTCTAACCTTTTCAACTAAACCTTTATAATAAGGATCTGGATCTAAAAAATTTTTTACTTTTACCCTATCTAAGCCCTGAACTATTGCTGACCTCGATTTATCAGGCATATCAAAAACTTTCATAACCATAGCAAGTGTACCAAATTCATATAAATCAGTTGCACCGGGGTTTTCAACAGATCCATCCTTTTGAGCGACTACAACTATATATTTCTTTCCACTTTTAGGAAGATCTTTTATTAATTTTAAAGACTGCTCTCTGCCAACATAGATAGGTATAATTTGCTGTGGAAATAAAACAGTATTACGTAGAGGTAATACTGGATAAATTTCTAAAGCATCTTCTTTATCTATTTTTTTTGATCCTTCTTCTGACATGAATACTCCGATAAATGTTTATAATATAAATTAAGTAATTTGATTTAAGGAGTTAAATTTATAAAGTTTATGGAGAGTATACAAAATGTAATTCTTATTATTTTATTTTCTTTATATAATACCCTATGTAAAAATAATTAAATAGAAGTATAAAATGCTGCTAACCTTTTCATAAATATAAATTAATGTAATTAATTTAAATTATAAATTTTTAAACGAACATACTGGAGATATGAATGGTGATTTTTATTTGAATATCTTAAATATTGTACAAATTGCAAATTATATTATTGTTATTAGTTCACCAAATTATATTCGTGCAGATGACTTTAATCAAGATGAGTTGATAGATATTTAGACCTTGTATTAATATCTAATTACATTCTTAGCAACTCAAATATCTAAATAATATTATAAAAAAAACCTGAAATAAATTCAGGTTTTTTCTTAAATAAATTATGGTTTGGAAGATTATCTTAAACCACTTCCACCTCTTCTACGGCCTTTACTTCCCTTACCTCTTCGACGACGATCAATATTATCTTGACCTTTGTCAGTACCTTTAATAAAAGATGCTTCTTTCTTAAAATTGTCATTCGTAAAACTTAAAGAAATATCTTCTACAGATCCCGAAAAAGCAAAACCTCCAACCAAAACTACAAAAATAAATTTATACATTTAATCTTCCATCCTTTATTATTACTTCAAATTTAGGACTATTTGATTAAAAAAAAAAGAATTATTTCACTCACAATCTTGATTTATAAAAGTATTACTCCACGGATAACCACCATACTTGTAGCCTAATTGATCTATATTAATACATTCAGGGTATGGAGGGCAAAGTAAATTATTATCTAAAGAAACTCGTGCATTTTCATTTGAGATATAAATATTACATAATTCATCTGGTATCGATCCGCTAAATGAATTGACATGTAATTTCAGGTTTGTCAAGTCAGCTAAAATACCAATACTAGATGGAATTGTACCTGATAATTCATTATGGTTCATATAAATATATTTAATATTTTCTAAATTACCAATATTATCTGGAATTGAACCTGTGAAATTATTATTATTAATGTCTAAATATGTCATTTTTTCAAGTTCAAAAAGATTTTCAGGTAAATTCCCTAATAAATTATTGTCCGAAACATCTAAAGTATCTAACTTGATTAAATTTGATATATTTTCAGGAATAGATCCAGTAAATTTATTTGAACTTAATTTTAGAGTTAACATATCAGTTAAATTCATCAAACTATCAGGAATAGAACCTACCATTTCATTTCCGGTTAGTCTAAGGATTCTAAGTTTGTCTAGTTTACCAAAATCATCTGGAATTTTACTAGTAATTTTTTTATGTTGAAAAGTAATTTCAACAACCCTGCCATTTTCCCACCATTCAGTGTTAACAACATCACTTGCATACATTGGAAGTCCAGCATTGCCTGGAAGCGACTGAGATTCAGGATTTAGATCAAGAAAATTTTGAAGAATATTATAATCAGATGTATCTGCACAATAACCTTCAATTAAAAATTCATTTGGTAAACAATCAACACATACTTGTTCATCTACATAATTGCCAATGCAACTTGGAATCAATTCTGAATTACATATAAAATTATTATTTACAGAGAAAATATTTAAATCTGGAAAAATATTACAAAAAGTAGAAGGTAATTGATTGAGTAAATTATTATTTATATTTAAGTACTGCAAGCTTTCCATATTACCAATTGATTCAGGTATTGATTCTAATAAATTATCATTGATAAATAGTGTAACAAGATTATTTAAACTTCCAATATCAGATGGAATTTCAGCTATTTTATTGTTTTGTAACCACAGCTCAACTAAAGTTTGCATACCGTAGATACTATTAGGTAAGGATGCAATCATATTACTATTCAAACGGAGAGTTTGTAAATTAATAAGTTCACTAAAACTATCATCGAGTGATTGAATCTTATTATTATTTGCTAAAAGTACTTCTAAATTAATTAATGAACCAAAATTATTGGGAAATTCTTTTAATCTGTTACCTGAAAGACTTAATTCTAATAAATTTGACAAGTTACCAAAAGAGGTGGGTAAAATAATCAATTTATTATTTTGAATTAAGAAGGATTCTAAAGATTCCAAACTACCAATACTTTCAGGTAATGTTACTATCTGATTGTTTCGAGCATCAATTTTTTTTAATTTTAGCAAGTTGCCAATGCCAGCAGGTAAATTTTCAAAATAATTATTTGCAATATTTAATTCTTCTAAATTTGCAAGTTTTGATATAGATTCTGGTAGGCTTAATAAAGAGTTAGATTTTAAACTAAGCTTTTTAAGCTTACTTAAAGCACCAATGCTATCAGGCAATGAAGTTAATTGACTAGTCTCTAAAATAATCTCAGTTAATTCAGAAAGTGACCCAACTGCATCTGTAAGTACAAATGGTACATTTATAAGTAAATTTACCAACCTTTTATTATCCCACCAACCAAACTGCTCCAGTCCACCAATCTCCCAAGATTCAACCTGGCCATTCTGATCTAAATCCCAATTATGGAATGGATTTTCATTATGTATTCCTAGATCAACTGAAAAATTATTAATATATGCAAGATCTTGCAATGCAAATAAATCTGAACAAGATCTTTCATAACTTTGATTATTAATTATTATATTTGTAAAACCATTTTCATCTTCAACATGATCGCCACCCCATATACCAGCACAATCCTGGATGCAATCATTTGTAGGATCAGAGTCACAAACGTTACAATTATCTAGTAAAAAACAAAAAGTGTCTGTTTGAGTTTCTGTCTGAATATCATATATAAATCCATCTTTACAACAATTACCCATACAATCAAATGAATTAGAGCTACACTTTTCACAATCTAAATCAGAGACACTCCCACCATATATTCCAGTACAATCTTTCTCACAATCATTACTAGGATCATTGTCACAGACACCACACATATCAGAAACCATTGAGCAACTCCCGTCATCTTCATTTGCTTTGGGATTATAATTGCAAGCTGCAGAATCTGTACAGCCAATGATTGTCTCCGGAACGGTTGAACAATTAAACAAAAATATTATTATTAAATATATATATTTCAATTTTTTATTTTTCTGACCTCTAATTAACACTGTAAAATTACACTAAATAAGATGAATAAATAGAAAAGGTATTTTTATTATAATAAATTATTTTAACAATATCATTTTTTTGAATTTGAAATGGTCATTTAAACCTATTTTAACTAAGAATATTCCGCTAGAATAATTATTAGCATCCCAAATATTAGAATAGACACCTTTATCCTTCCAATCATTTATTAATGTATCTATCAATCTACCTTTTAAATCAAAAATCTGCAGAATGACAAAACCAGATTCGCTTAAAGAAAAGGATAACTCTACATGCGAATTAAATGGGTTTGGTTGAGGATTTAATAATTCAAATTTATTTAATAAGGTATAATCTAAATTTAAACTATCACAGTCATTTTGAAAACCAGTACTTATATTGCATTTAAAAGGTCCTTTTAAACAATTATTATCTAATTTAGCATTAGCTATACATGAAGATGAGAGGTTACAAAAACTTATTGGAAGATCTAATAAATAATTATTTTGTAAATATAATTTATTTAAACTTTGAAGTTCACCAATACTTTCTGGAAGACTTATCAATAAATTTCCAGGAAGATAAAGCTCTTGAAGTGCATATAAATTTCCAAAATTATCTGGAAGCACTTCTATTTTATTATTATGAAGCTTTATAATCTCTAAACTATTCATTTCGGAAAAGCTATTTGGAATATTAGAAATTAAATTATTTTTAAGATTTAACTCTTTAAGGAATTTTAAATTACCAATACTATTAGGTAAAGTAGTTATAGAATTATTTGAGACATCGAGTCTAACTAAACTACCTATTTCCCAATTAGATAAACCGGGGATTTCAAAACCCACATTTAAAATATCTATTCCAAAAAGCGATTCATTTTGATCTATTAAATCATCTAAAAAAATAATATCATTTTCATTAAGACAATACCCTTCAAACCAATACCCTGAACTACATTCAGAACAATATTGATACCCTATTATATCAATACAAGAACCTTCATTTGAATTTATATCTTCTGAGCATAATCTATTTTTAGACATATTTACTTTGGAACCTACAGGCAAATTGCAAAGTAAGCTTGGTATTTCAGTTAAATAATTATTTTCTATACTTAGTAATTCTAAACTTAGTAGAGAATCAAAATTAGATGGAAGATTAAAAGAGAACAATCCCTTTGTTGACAAATCAATTGATATAACTTTTCCTGCATTAAAATTGATATAGTCAGTATATTTATAATCTTCTAAATTAGGATTTAAAATTACTAAACTATCTAAAATAGATTGCTCTAAAGGATCATATTCGCCATACCAATTTGAATTATCAAGGTCACAATCTGACCAGGATAATTCGGGGTCAGATAATGGTGAATTTAAAATAAATAAGCCATTTTGCCTATCACTTGAAATGATATAGCCACTTGGTAGATAAGCATAAGTACCCCAATTACCATCAAAAAGTCCAGTTAAATTTGTTGTATCATAAAATCCAACTTCAATAGGATCTTCCGGATTAGAAATATCTAAAACCCTTGTTCCATCAACATAATAAGACATAATAACTAAATTAGTTTCAGGTCTAATATAAATATTATGTAGAGAGTGTTGATAATCCGTCATATACTCAGATATAAGATTAATATTATTATAATTAGAAATATCCCATATTTTTAAATGCCCCCCGCTTGTTTCATCACCCGTAATTAAATATTTTTCATCATTTGTTACAGCACAATCATGTGTACTTACTCCATCTAAACCTGTATAATGTTTTACCAATGTTTTGGGATTTGTTTTATCTATTACATCTAGAATATAAAAATTTCCTGAATAAATAGATGACCCATAAACTTTATTATTATATACGTCTATATCATGTAAATATTCACCATCCCAAGTACCTATTAATTCAGGTAATTCAGGATTACTTAAATCATATATCCATAAATCATGTTCAAGCGTACCAACAACATATAGAAAACCATTACTATCAATATGTATATTGTGACTATTTCCAAAATCTTTTATAGTATATATTAATTGTGGATCGTCGGGATCATCTACACTAAAGACTCTAACACCATCACTTGACTCTAAAGGATAATCTGCTCCAATATAGACGTGCCTATTCCAATACTTTAAATCCCGCCAAGTACTAGAACTTCCACTAATTCTTTCAATTTCAAAAGGTCTTTTAGGATCTGTAATATCAACAAAAGCAGCTAAATCTTGAACGAGTCCAACAACAGCAAACTCTCTTCCATCTTGAGCAAAACCAGTCAAATCTGATAAACCTTGACCAAATGTCAAATGACCAATAAGCTCAACGTTACATGAATCTGAAAAAAGAAATGAAAATGATATTATATAAATTAATAGCTTCAATTATAATTTATTTAGTTCTAATAATTATCATACAATTTAGGAAGTTTTTAATTAAATTTTTTATTAATATAAAAAAAGCCTGGCTTAAAAAAACCAGGCTTTTAATATTATTTCAGGAAATAAACTATTTACGACCACGAGCCATTTTAGCACGAGAAACATCACCTTCCTTATCAATAAAATACAACCAACCTGATTCACGCTGAACACCAGCTTTTGCTACAACTTCAGGACTACCACCCTTGTTTGCACCACGAGCCATTTTAGTTTTTGAAACGTGTCCATTTTTATCTAAAAAATATAAAAATCCAGATTCTTTACTTACACCAGTATTTTTTACTTTTTCGGCCATTTTTAATTCTCCTTATATAAATTAATTTAATATTAACATATAAATATACAATACTCTCGTCTATAAAAACTAGCTTTTTAGTCGAGAAATTGAATTAAAATAAAAAACCCGACTAAATGCCGGGTTTTTTATCATTTTATATCTAGATATTATTGATTTACTGCGGGAGTTAATGTAATTGTTTGACAATAGCCCTCTCCATCATCTTGAACAAGATGAATTATTCCACCATCCATAAAATGAAAGTCTAAACAATCGCCATCTGAACTGCCACTACCGCTAAGTTGATATATCATATCTTGGAAATTACGCATTTTTTCCTGGTCTGTCTTACGTCCCATTCCATCAAAATCACCCCATTCTACACATTCTCCGCTCATACTCGTCTCTTTCCATTCACAATCAAAACAGTAGCATTTCTGCTCATCTTGCAGTCTAAGATCTGAACATAAAGGATCAGGCATATCTACCCAATTTAGCTCAAGACACCCATCTCCAAGGCCCCAAGTTCCAGCATCAGAAAATGAATTTTCATTAACGCATTTACTATCTTCCCAAGAAGTAGATTGATTTCCACCTTGGAAAAATTCAGCACATGGATCAACATATTGATCAGCATCATAACAATCCTGTTGAGTTAGAGGCATCATGCATTCTTTGTCAACGAAACCGCAATCATCACCGCAATCAATTGCCCATTCAGGAAGCTCCCATTTTCCACCATTATCAACACAAGATCTTTGAGAATGAGAAACTATACAATCACAATAATCATTTCCTGAACCAGATTCAACACATTCATAATGCTCCCAGTCCCACTCGCAATTAGGATTATTATCACACATATCAGGATCCTCATTTTCTAATGTCATACATGGATTATTTGCATAACATAAACCATCTTGCCATGGTGGCAACCAATCTGGAGCCTCCCATTCACATGTTAGAGAAGCATCACAAGAACCTTGAGTATTTAATGTAAAACAATCATCTGGTGCTTTGGGGCCACAGTGAGGCTGAAAGTTTCCAGGATCATCTGGCATTGCTTCAGAGTACCACTGACATGCATTATCTTGAGAGCAATCTGTTTCACTTAAAGTTCCACAGCTATTAGGATTAAATGAAGGCTTTGGCTCACAATAGCTATCCATTGAAATATCATCATATACCCACGCACAATTAGGATTGTCTAAACATGCTGATTGATATTGATTATCATCATCAAAGCATGGACTGCTAGGTACACATTCACTTTCTCCAAAACTAGCCTCACAATCGCCACCATCATTATCATAACAACTTAAATCACAACCAAACTCTTGATCAGCACAGTCACCAAAACCATCACCAAGCCAAGACTGATCACAGCAATCTCCATCACCAGAACAATCTTCTAAATAACCCTCTTCACATACACTTCCTCTTGATAGGCCTGAATCATTTGGGGTTGGAACTTTACTTAACTTGTTAACTGCCATATTCATTCCATCTCCACCATTTCCAAACATTTCATCACACATTCCATTACCTATTTCTAAGCATTCTTCACAAATATGCTGGAAGCAACTGAGCATACCTTCTTCTCCGACACAATCATCAGTTGCAGTTGAAGAAAGGCCTATTAAATATGTACAAAACTCATCAGGATCATCTTCAGGATCTTTAGTATCCCAATTCCATGATCCTGCCGAACTAGTATCACTAGCTAAGCAGTCTGGACCATCCGCATCAGAGAAATCATCATCACCAAAATCTTTACAAGTTCCACCACTATTTCCATCAGAATTTGGCATCCATTCACAACCTGGATCACAGACACAGTCAGTTTCACTTGTAGTTGCAGAGCAACTAGTTATCATAGTTGCATTAGCGCAATCAAGAGTGGCTAAATTATCACTTCCAAATACACCAGCATAACATTCAGTTTGAGTTGATGATGTAGAGCAAGCACTACATTCAGCTTCTAATTTATAGACTAATTCTTCAACCTCGTATTCACATCCCCATATGCCACCACTCATAACTTCATCACTTAATCTATCGCAAAAAGGCTTTGTGCTAATTGTAGTATCAATTACGACCTCATAAGCATACATTGCACTGGCATTAGTTGTATCACTATAAAAATAAGCTAGCTGCTCAATATTACAACCTTTACATAAATTGTTTGCAAATATTCCATTACCAGCATGCTCTTGCATAGGCATTTGACAAGAATCATAGAAATCAGTTCTATTAGGAGTTCCCATTTTCCACCATCTATTACCCCAAGAATAATAGTCAGTAACTAAAATTCCTGCATTAATCATATCTGTACACTCACCAGCAGCAGCCTCATCATATAAAATCTCTTGTGATCCATTAACTACCCATAAATATTCTAAATCTTCTGTTATGGGAGCGGCATCCATTGCAACTGTCCATGAATTATCTTGATTCATTACAGCTTCAGGGCCACCAGCAGGATCCCAACCCCACCAAGGACCAGTCATCCTAACCGATGTCACAGAATCTGCAAAGCTATGAAGGGCTAAAGTCAATTTTAGAGAATCACCTCCACCATTTTGAACACCTTCACTAAATGTTATACCAGTCTTAACCATGCATTCATCCAAAGCACCTTGATTAATTGGTGCTTGTTGCTCAACAGGACAATTTGTAGTATCAAATCCAGGACAGCAAGTACTAAATTCAGCACTTACAGGTATATCATATTCACAAAAATCATCATATTCATATCCACAATTTAAATTGCAATCCCCTTGATCACTACCACCA
>MDTB01197196.1_pt1 | contig 11662 bp, 12 predicted proteins | sample 811161 | NCBI WGS metagenome assembly MDTB01 (sample SAMN05326650, study PRJNA326480) | marine metagenome | isolation source: seawater | place: Mediterranean Sea | collected 2009
AGGGACAAAATAAAATAAAACTTGCTTCTCAAGATTTAAGAAAAAGATGGAAAATGAAACAAGAAAAATTAAGTCCAAACTATACATGTAAAGTAAATGATATTATAAAAGTGAAATGAAAAAAGAAAAGCTTACATTTTTAAAACCAAAAAAAGGAGATTCATTAGGTCAATGGCTAATAGAACACGGAATTTCAGCTGGTTTTCCTTCACCTGCTGACGACTTTAAAGAAATTAGAATTAGCTTAGACAGTGAGCTTGTGAAAAATAAAGAAGCAACTTTTTATGCAAAAGTTAGTGGAGATTCAATGGTTGGTGCAGGGCTAGATGATGGAGATTTACTAGTAATAGACAGATCGTTAAACCCAGAAAATGGGAAAATAGCTGTTTGCTCAATAGACGGAGAGTTCACCGTAAAGAGGATAAAAAAACAGAAAAACAGTATTTATCTAATGCCAGAAAATAAAAATTATAAACCAATAAAACTAAAGCAAGAAAATGATCTATTTATTTGGGGAATAGTAACTTACGTAATTAAAAAATTATAAATATTACTGCTCAGATAAAATTTTCTCCTCAACATCATAAATTTTATATCCTTTTTTTAAATAAACAAAAGCCTTTATATAAACTAAAATCTCCCTCCACCTTCTAAAATATGACAAAATAAAATTTTTAAAATAAGAAAATCTCAATGGAAAAACTTCTAGCTCTACTTTTTCTAACAATCCATTAATTATTTCCCATTTTCTTAGCTCATCTTCATTATGAAAAAGATACTTATTTCTTTTTGATATGCCTGAGTGGTGGAACATGTTCATATTTACAGCATTATTAAAAACAATTATTGGAAATGATATTTGAGCCTTGAATTTTTTTGATGATTTATAATCAATAATTTTAACGAAACTTTCATAAGGATTAACCTCCAAAAAAACATCATCATCCTCCTTTTCTAAAATCAAAAGAAAAGACCAACCATTTATTTCTCTTTTCAAAAATTTTGGAATGCAATTCAATTGAGACTTAAACTTTTTAATGGTAAAATTTGTTAATTTTTGCTTCTTTTCTATTTCATAATAATTATCAAGAACACTTGTTTGATTTTCTAAATATTTTTTTAAATGAAAATCTTTGTTTTTGAAATAGTTTTTGTTTTCTTTTATAATTTCAAATCCATTAGATTTTGACCAAGAATCACCTGGTAACATCGGAATAAACTCTGATTCAGACAAACCACCCATATCATTTATGTGATCTTCGAGAATAAATGGATCATTTATTATATCATTAAAATGAAATACATCCTTGTGAAGATGACAATGATTTGATGCAAAAGGTATAGCATATTGAGGTTTTACATGATCCATAAAAAGTTTAAACGATCTTGAATAATGTAATGGATCATCAAAAGTTTGATCTGAGTCTTTTATTTTATAACATACCCTATCATTTGCAGAACTATGTGAACGAAATGCAAATTGAAATTTGCCATGATTTTTCATTATCTGGTCTAAACTTTGGCCAGCTATCTTACAATCATTAGCGTTTAATATCTTATAATCAGGAGTTTCAATGACAAGAGCTGAATCATTAAGAAATAAACCAAATTGATATGGTGTTATTTTAATTTCATTCATTTGAAAAGTTTCACCATGTTTTAAAATTTTAATATTTTTAAAACCAAAATTATTTAGATCTCTAAAGCTTCTCTTATTTGGTTCATCATGAGTTATAATTGTAATATTTTTATTTAAAAACTTCTTTAAAGTTGGTCCATGCCAGTGATCCCAATGGACATGAGTTATATATATATAATCAGGATTAATTTCATTAAAATCAGTTTTTACTGGTGGGTAATTCCACCAAGATCTCCAATAGCAAGATCCTACTAGCCATGGATCTACTAGTAATTTAGTTGCATTGGTTTTAACCTCTAAACACGCATGTGAGTGAATTTTGAACATTTAACTTAGTATATAACTATTAATAGTCGTGTCTAATCCCATATTAAAATTTGTCTCAGGTTTCCAACATAATTCCATTTCAATTTTTTTTCCATCAATGGCATACCTAAAATCATGACCTTTCCTGTCCTCAATAAAAGTAATTAATTTTTTAGAATATCCTTTTGGTTTATTCAACTTAAAATCTATAATTTCAATTAATCTATTTACCAAATCAATATTTGACCATTCATTATTTCCTCCTATATTATATGTCTGTCCTACTCTACCATGATGAAAAATTTTATCTATAGCTTTTACATGATCTTCTACATACAACCAGTCTCTGACATTTGTTCCATCCCCATAAATAGGTAATTTTTTTTCATTATATATATTCTTAATTATGGTTGGTATTAGTTTTTCAGTATTCTGATTCGGCCCATAATTATTTGAACAATTTGAAATTTTTATAGGTAAATTATAAGTATACTTGAAAGATCTTACAAAATGGTCAGAAGATGCTTTAGAAGCAGAATAGGGTGAATGTGGATCATACTTGCTCTCCTCACTAAAGGCTCCTGTACTTCCTAATGAACCATAAACTTCATCTGTAGATACGTGATAAAAAAGATTATTATCTTTTTTTAAATTCCAATACTCTTTGGCAGCTTGTAGCAGAGATAAAGTTCCTAAAACATTAGTTTTTGCAAAGGAAAAAGGATCTTGAATTGAACGATCAACGTGTGATTCAGCTGCAAGATGAATTACATGGGAAATTTTATATTCAGAAAATATTTTTTTAATCTCATTATAATTACATATGTCCAATTTAATAAATGTATAATTATCATGATTCGAAATATTATTTAGATTATCAATATTAGATGCATATGTTAAAAGATCTAAATTAATTATGTTATAATCTGAATAATTTTTTACGAAAAATTGAACTAAATGTGATCCGATAAAACCTGCTCCGCCTGTAATTAAAATATTATTTTTCATTATTTAGAATTATTAAACATTTTTTTAAACTATCATAAAAATATGGTATTTGAATTTTATACGTATTTTTTATTTTTTGTTTATTTAAAAAAGAATATTTTGGTCTGTTAGCAATAGATTTATAAGTTAAAGAATTTACAGGTTCAATTATTGTTTCAAATTTGTAAAAATTTTTTATAATTAATGCTAATTCATACCATGAAGTTTTTCCTTGATTTGAAAAATTAAAGATCCCTGGAACCCAACTTTTTTCATGTATTATTTTCATAATTACCAAAGCTAAATCTGCAGCATATGTAGGTGAACCATATTGATCATCAACAACGTTAATTACTGATTTTTTATTCATCAAATCAATAATTTTTTTTACAAAATTACTTCCATAGCTTGAAAAAACCCATGAGGTTCTTATTATGATAGATTCAATATTTAATTCTTGGCATTTCTTTTCTCCTAAAAGCTTAGTTTTTCCATAATAATTTATTGGATTTGTTTCATGGTCCTCTTTCAAAGCTACATCAACTAGTCCATCAAAAACATAATCTGATGAAATATGTATTAATTTACATTGATTATCATTGGACCACTTTGCAATGTGACTAACTGCAATATTATTGATATTATTACATAGTTTTTTTTCAATTTCTGCATTATCAACAGATGTATAAGCAGCACAGTTTATTATTATTTCAGGATTGAATTTATCAAGTTTATTGTTTATATTTTTTAAATCATTTAAATCAAATTCATGATAATCAGTGAAAATCCAATCATTTTTATATTTAGTTGATAATAACTTTATTTCCGAGCCTAATTGGCCGTTAGAACCAGTGACAAGAATTTTCATTAGAATGGATTCTCAATTTTTATTAATGGAGGAAGTTTACTATCCTTTTCAGAGATAATTAATTCAGAATCACAAATTCCCCAATTTATATTTACTGTAGGATCATTCCATATAATTCCATTATCATGATTTGGTGAATAATGATTATCTACTTTATATGAAATTATAGCTTTATCACTCAATGTGAGAAAGCCATGAGCAAAACCTTTAGGAATAAACAATTGCTTTTTATTATAGGATGACAAAATAACTTTTTCAAATTTTCCGTAAGTTTTTGATCTTTTTCTAATGTCGACGGCTATATCAAGGATCTCACCATCAATACACCTAACGAGCTTTGATTGTTCAAATGGAGGATTCTGAAAATGAAGACCTCTTAAAACGCCTTTAAATGAACTAGATTCATTATCCTGAACAAAATCAATTGAATCAATTAAATTATTAAATATTTTTTTATTAAAAGACTCAAAAAAATAACCCCTGTCATCTATATTAATAGTTGGCTCAATTATAAAAAGTCCATCAATAAATGACTTAATTAGCTTCAAGGACGTTTTCTTTTAGATATTTACCATAACCTGTTTTTTTTAGAGGGACAATTAATTTTTTTAACTGTTTTTTGGTTATGTAACCCATTTTAAATGAAATTTCTTCTAAACATGCAACCTTTAAGCCAGAATGTTTTTCAATAGTATTTATAAAGTTTGATGCTTCGAGTAAGGAATTGTGTGTACCAGTATCTAACCATGTAAATCCTCTTCCTAAAAGCTTAACATCAAGTTTTTTTCAAATCTAAATATTTGTTATTAATTGACGTAATTTCTAGCTCCCCCCTTTTTGAAGGTTTTACATTTTTTGCAATTTTAATTACGCTATTTGGGTAATAATACAGTCCAACAACAGCATAGTTACTTTTTGGATTCTTAGGCTTTTCCTCAATACTTATAATATTTTTTTTATTATCAAAATTTACAATACCAAAGTTTGTAGGGTCGGTAACATAATATCCAAAAATTGTTGCCCTTTTATTTTCCAATGTTCTTTTTACTGTACTTTGTAAAATTTTTGACAAACCGCTACCATAAAAAATATTGTCACCCAAAACTAAACATACATCATCATTTTTAATGAATTTTTCTCCAATTATAAAAGCTTGAGCTAAACCATCAGGTGATTTTTGCTCGATGTATTCAAATCTCAATCCAAGTTCTTTTCCATCACCAAGAAGATTCTTAAAATTTGGGAGATCATTTGGAGTTGATATAATTAAGATCTCTTTAATCCCAGATAACATTAATACGGATATTGGATAATAAATCATTGGTTTATCATAAATACATAAGAGCTGTTTCGAAACTCCCTTTGTTATTGGATACAATCTAGTTCCCGATCCGCCTGCTAAAACAATTCCTTTCATATCAGTTAAATATCTTTATATAGCTATTAGAAATTTTTTCCCAAATGTATCGATTTTCAGCAATACGTTTAATATGTAAATACATTTTTGATGAATTATTAATTTTTAAATTAATTAATTCATTTATTAAGCTATCTGAGTTTTGAAAATAGATTGCTTGATTTTCAGTGGTAGATCTATTGAAATTTACATCATAACATAATATTGGTAAATTTAAAAACATGGCTTCTACTAATGATGGATTAGTTCCGCCTGCACTATGACCATGAATGTAAATACTAGAGTTAAATCGCAATTTGTTCAACTCTTTTTGATCAAAAATGGGATCTAACAACTCAATATTTTTATAATGACTGAAATTTTTTAATAGTCTTATTCCATACTTGCTGTTTTTCCAATTACCAACTATAACCAAATTTCTTTTTTTTAATTTTGAAAAAGCACGCAATACCATTTCAACATTATTTTCAGGCTCAATTCTACAAACTTTTACAGCATAATCTTTAGGCTTGAAACTAATTAAATCTGATCTATTACTTATAAATTTTACATGATCTCCTCCATATGGTATGTAAACACTACTTAAATTATATTTTTTATCAATATAATCTTTAATAACATAATTATCGCTAACTATAACGTTTGAGTATTTACAGGCAATTTTCTCACTGAATCTTAAAATTATTTTTTCAAAAACCCCCCACTTATCTCTTTTCCATTCAATTCCATCAATATTAGTTACTATAATTTTATTTTTGAAAAATAAGTTAAGAATTGGTAAAGAGAGTGTCCCACTGGCTCCTAGAATAATGATATTATTAGATATTTTTAACGCTTTATATAAAGAAATAATATCATACAAAATACCCTGAATACCATTCGCTTTAAGATTAATATATATTAGGTTCGCTCCGTTGTATTTTCGTAGTTTTTTTGAATAATTTTTTGATGAACAAAAAACAAATAAATTATACTCAACTGACAAATTTTTTGAAATATAATGAACCAGTGTTTCAAAACCACCATAATTAGAGGGTATACCAGCTGAACCAATTATGCAGAGTGTTTGTTTTTTCAAAATCAACTATTTATTAACTCAAATAATTTGATTGCAGAATTATTCCAATTATATCTCTCTTTCAGAGATTCCTTAATTTTTTTTATTCTTATTTTGTCTCTATCAACAATAATTTTATTTAATGAGATAATTAAATTTTTAGCTTTTGGCTCAATATGATAGGGTGAAAAAAAACTAAAATATGACATTGCACTCAGGTTAGAACATATAACTTTTGAGCCTAAAGCAGCAGCCTCTAATGGTGGAATTCCAAAACCTTCAAATAAAGATGGGTAAATAAAGACACTAGAATGTTTGATATAATGCAATAGTTCATGTTCTTGAACACCACTTTTATCTATTTTTATTTTTCTTCTAATATCCATATTCAATGTTAAAAGTAAATCATCAAATTTTTTACATATTATGTTTTGATATCCAATTAAAATAAGATCATATTGTTTATAAAATTTTCCATCTACAAAAGCTTTTAATAAACTAACATGATTTTTTCTTGGCTCAAATCTACTTACGTAAAGAAAATAATTTCTTACATTTTTTTCACTTAGAAACTTGTTTTTATTAACTGTTGGCTGAAAGTTGTAAAATTTATCATCTACAGCGTTTTCTATAACATGTATTTGTTTGTTATTTGAAAATTTACTAATCATTTGATTTTTCGAGTACTCGCTTACAGTTAAAATATAATCTGAAATTTTAAAAGAAAGTTTAATCGCAAGCATATTTTTTATGTAATAACTTAAGCCTGTATAATTTAAATTATCTAAAAACAAAACATCATGAATAGTTAAAATATACTTACAAAATTTAATGGGGGGGGCTTTGTATTGAAAATGAGCAACATCAATTTTATTATTTAGAATAATTAAGGGAAATTCAAAAAAAAGTCTTAAATATCTATTTTTAAATTTATGTTTTATAATTTTTACAAATTCATAACTCTTAAATTCATTTTCTAAGATTTGTGGAACATAAGTGGTTAAAAAATAGTAATTCCTTTCTTGTGGTGCTTTTTTACTTTCTATATCAAATATTCTTGAGTAAAGATTTTTTATATAAGTTCTTGACCCTTGGTATTCATTCTCAAAAAAATAACAATCAACTAAAATTCTCTTCATAAAGTTTAGTAATAAATAATAAAAACAAAGGGAACCAAAAAAGTTGAGTATTTATATTTACATTAATCATAATTGTAAGAATAATAATATACTGAAAAAGATTGTTCTTAATTAAGAAAATTTTTTTTAATGAATAAAAAATTAAAATAACTGCAACTATTCCATAATCTATTAAAAATCCTGGGAAAAAACCTCCTTGAAAAGATCCCTCATATTTATTATTACCATACCCAATTTTAAATAATTCATAACTTAAATAGTTTTCTGATGAACCCGCACCAAATCCAAATAAATAATTTAAAATCATACTAAATTCAAAGCTTTCAATGTATAAAATAAATGGTAAAATTCTAAATGCCCCACTTGGTTCAACTTTTACAATTTCGAAAATATCTACTTGACTTTGATTAAAAAATTCTAAAATATTTTTAAAACGAATAAAGTAATCAGACGAAAAGAAAAATAATAATATAATTATCAAAGAAAAAACTTCAATGACAAATAATTTCTTAAAATTTTTTCGATGATAAATAAAAACATATATTAAATATAAAAGAATACCAAAAAGACTTTGGCATAAAAGAATAAAAATAAATCCAATTATTTCTACAGACAGACTATTTTCAGTTTTCAACTTTTGATTGATAAAAAGTAAAGTAACCATCACTGTGGATGAATATGATGGTTCAGACATTAATGAGTTAAATCTAAATATTGTGCCATTTTCAGTGGATAAACCAAAGATATTCAGTTCAATTCCAGCAATGTTAAAAGAGAGTGCTTGAACTATGTAAAAAAATAAAAAAAAATATATAGTTTTTTTTACAAATTTTTGAAAATTATATTTTTGAAAATTGTCATTAATAAAATCCAGCTGAATAATTGATGTGAGAATTATTGAAACTGAAAAAATAATCGAGCTAAGCTTTGAATTTAGATTTATAAAATAATTAAGAGATAAGAAAAAAACAACAAAAAATAAAGGCAGAAATTTTAATTTTATTCTTGGTCTAAACACTAATAAGCTAGAGGCTATTATAACATTAAGGGTAAACCATAGGTAGTTTACATTATCAAAGACAAAAGCAACAAAATAGATTAATTGATTGAACAGAATAACATCAATTAGAAATGATTTAGAAATATTAATTTTCATCTAAAAATTTTGTTATATAATTCAAAATGTCTTTTTTGAAAATTTTTAAAACTAAAGTTTTTTTGTCATAAGATATATCATTTTCAGATTTAATGTACATTTCATCTAGGTAATCTGAAATAGAGTGTTGATTATCAAATTCCTCTAACATACTATGATTTGAAAGAATTTCGCTAAAAACAGGTAGTTTTGATACATATATATTTTTATCAAACATCATGGCATCAAGAATAGGGAGGCCAAATCCCTCTTTATAAGGAAAATAAACGATACCATTAGAATTTTTTATTAAGAAAAAATAATCTTGATCGGATAAATATCCTAGATCAATAATAAATTTGTGTCGAGATGAAAAATTATTTTCATTCAAGCCTGTTAAAATTAATTTATAACCAGCTTTTTTAAACTTGGAATTAATAAATCCATTTATTGTATTTTCTAGATTTTTTCTAGGATGTCTGTTAGATGGGCATACCAAATATTTATGATTTTTAATAGACTGTAACCTAGAGCTCTTTTCAGGTAAATAATTTTTTATGGATTCAATTTTAAAATCTGGTGGAAAACAATTATGAATAACTTTAATTTTATTTTTAACTTTTGGAAAGTGATAAATTAATTGATTTTTTGTTGATTCAGAAACACATATTATATAATTCGAATTTTTTAAGGCATATTTCAAAGAGTTTTTTATGAAAATTAACTCAGATCTTGAATACCATTCGGGATTTGTTAAAAAAATTAAATCATGAATCGTTATAATTGATTTTTTTGATCTAAATAGAGGAAGTGATGGAAATGGAGAATGTAAAAATTCAAATTTATTTCTTAAATTTTTGGAAAAATAATTCCAGAATAGTTTTGGTATTTTTGAATATATATTTGAGCTTAAAACTTCATTAAATCCATTATCCCAACAATGAAATTTATTAAAACATAATCCAACTTTATATATTTTTTTATCATCTAAATATGAAAGCATTTGAGTATATCTACCTACCCCTGTAATTGGTTTATTAATAGTGTAAGAATTATATGCAATTATTTTTTTTGACAATTCTTATAGAACTTATAAATTAATCTTAATAGAAAAATAGGAATATTGCTAATTAATAATAGCACAAAAACACTTATTGGATAATTGTAATAATTTTTAATCAATAAAATTGATTTATTTCTGAAATCAAGTTCGTTTAACCTTCTATATATTACATCCGGGATTATGTAATTTTGTATAATCTTATTTTTTGCTTTTCTAATTGACAATTTTGCATATCCAATATTTTTTAAATAATGAAAAACTTTATTTGAGCCAACAACAAATATTCTGTACCACCAGTCTTGCTCTCCATGATTTTTAAAAGCTCTTTGAACAACAATATCATTTTTTATAAATCTTAAATTACAATTATTAAGAAGCATAAAATATATTGTCAACAGAAAAGGGAATTGATGTTCTGTGTAACTTAAATATGTATCTTTTGGCAACATCAAAAACTCATTTCTCTTAAATATTATACAAGAAATAAAACTTAATCTGAATCCAAAATCTTCCATTACTTTATTGTAATCAGTATATGAGTTAGAAAAATTCAAATCAATTAAATTTCTTTGCAAACATTTTGTAATATGAAAGTCATATAATGAATAATTACATACTACTAAGTTATCTTTTAAATCTAAAGATTCCTCCAGTTTTTTTATTGCATTAATTTCCATCAAATCATCATCACTGAAAATCCAAATATATTTAGTTTTAGCCCTTTCAACACATAAATAAAAATTTAAATCAGTTACATTGGTTTTATTCCTGTAGTACTTAATATTTTTAAAGATTTTTAACTTATTATTAATCACATGCTGATAACTTACATCACTGCAATTATCACTTATAATTATTTTAACATCACTAGAAGAGTAGTTTATACTCGCTACGACTGAATCGATACATTCAGAAAGTAAATCTGGACGATTGTATGTAGGTATACAAATTGTTAGATCTAATTTCATTTTTTAAAAATTTTATAGATTTTATATGAGATAAACCAAAAAATTTTAATTACTGAGTTTTGAGAAATTCTAAATAACGGCCTTATAAAAAATTTATATTTAAAATCATCATTTAAGATTGAATCAAATTTAATTTTTATCTTATTGTACTCATTAGAGGATTTTTTCAACGATTCAATCATAATAGCTTTTGGAAGTGATTTTAAAACAAGGCTTTTTTTATATTTAAAATCAGACTCTTCAATTATATTATCATCATATAAATTTTTATAAAAAATTAAGTTATCATAATTTAAATGATTCAGTAAATCATAATCAAATTTATCAGGCTCTCTAGCAGCTAATATCCTATCTCCTATAAAATAACTCGGTAATTTAGATTTTGATAAGGAGATGTTTGCAATTAATGTTACTATTCCTCGATGTTTTTCAAATTTACATGAAACTTTTGAGCCATATTTTTTTTTTAACTCAATAATTTCTTTTTGAATTAATTTAGTATTGAAAATAAAACCAGAAAAATGACCAACAGATGGATAATTTAAAACGTCATAACCTCTATTAAAATATACATCTCTTACTGGTGCAAAATTATTTTTATTTTGGCTTTTAAAATTTTTTTTAAATGAATAATAATTTAATGCTATAAATGAAAGTTCATTATTATTATTGATGACCTCTAATATTTTTTCAATTGCGTTATTTAAGTAAATATCATCATCTGAAAGAAAAGCAGTATACATTGAGGATGATTTTTCAAAGCATTTAATTTGATTATTTACATATCCAATATTTTTAATATTCTTAAAATACTTAAGATATTTAAAATTAGATTTTATTTCACGAATCATATTAAATGTTCTTTTATCATCACTATTATCAAAAACACTAATACCAACTTTGAATTTATTTGATGAATCACAAAGATTTAATAATAGTTCTCTCAAGTATTGTGGACGATTATATGTTGGGATTGAAATGGAAAATAACTCCATAATTAAATACTATATATTTTTTGTTCAATTACTTTTTTAAAATAATTTTTATAAAAAATTAAAATTATAATTGAACTAGGAATAGATG
>MDTB01072710.1_pt1 | contig 11661 bp, 12 predicted proteins | sample 811161 | NCBI WGS metagenome assembly MDTB01 (sample SAMN05326650, study PRJNA326480) | marine metagenome | isolation source: seawater | place: Mediterranean Sea | collected 2009
GCTGCTCTTTTATTTTTTTCAATATCATTTAAATATGATGCTGCTAAACCAATTTTCTTAGCCAATTCTCTTTGACCTATTTCATTTTTAATTCTCAAGGTTCTGATGTAAGAACCAAATGTTTCATTTATTGATCTTTTTTTCATTTAATTTCAATATAAACTGATAATTTATTTCACTCTACCGTAAATATCTTGGTATCTAACTATATCTGTTTCTTTTTGAACACCTGTTTTCCAATCGTCTCCATGCACAACATAATCAGGTTTAATTAGGTTAAGATTCTCCACATAATCCAATGTTTTTTGAGGGAATACTTTTTTTACATATTTTATGTTTTCTAAAACTATTTTCTTTTTTTCGTAATCCAAATATGGAATGTTTTTATAGCTCGCAATAGCTTGATCTGTTAAAAGTCCAACATAGACATCCCCATATAATTTTGCTGTTTTTAAGATATTTATGTGACCCTTGTGTAAAATATCAGCTGAAAGACCGACATAGACTTTTTTTTGATGACTTTTTTTTTTCCGCATAAATTTCAAAATTTTGATTTATTTTAATTATTTTTATACATTATTAACAATTAAATTAATTTTTTTACCTAAATTTTTTCATAAATAATTTTGCAATTTCAAGATCCTCTCTTGAATGGATATCAATAGATTTATTAATTTGATAACTCTTTACTCTTTTACCCATAAAACTCCAAGGTTTGTCTCCATTATTTTTATAAATTTCCTTAGTATTTATAACCCAGAAATTATGACATAAAAAAAAATTATCTTCTAATTCTTGTCTATTTGATGGCGAAGAGTTTTTATTTACATAGCTCCTTAAATATCCTTTTACAATTTTTTTTGCTCTCAGAGGATGATTATCGTTATTTTTTAATACAGGAACAATAGATGTAATTTTTTTATTATTTTTTATCTTTAAAATACAATCATCAATCCATTTTTTTTTAATTATTGGAGCATTGGCCAACAAAACTACTAATATATCAGGTTTAATTTTCATATCACATAGCACATTTAATGCATATCTTAATTGTTTTAAGTAAAGATTTCGTATTAGGTTCAATTATATAACCGTTTTTTTTATTTTTAATAATTTCACTCACACCTGCATTTTTACTTAAGATTACAGACAAAGATTGCTCCATGGCTTCCATCGGCACAACTCCCCATCCATCAAAAATAGATGGAAAAATCAAAATATCAGAAATGGAATAAATTTTTTCCAATTTTTTTCCGCTTAAAAACCCATGGTATTCAACAAATGAGTTTTCATTAATAAATTTTATTAATTTATTTTTTAAATTACCTTCACCAACAATGTGTAATTTGATTTTTTTTTTTTCCTCAAGTGAAAGTGAATTAAATGCACTAAAAATATAATGCAATCCTTTTCTTTCAATTAATTGACCAACAAATAAAAAATTTATTTTTTTATTTTTAAAGAAAATTTTTTTTATTCTAGATCTTACCTTGATTGAGTAAGGTAAATTGATAACATTTTTATTAAATTTTCTATAAAGTTTTTTTGCATCTTCTCCAATTGTTAAAATTCCATTAGATTCTCTTGCTCTATTTGCTATTAATAATTTAACAATATTGTATTTGATTAAATTATTTTTATTTAAATTTTCAAGCCAGTAAAAAAATTTTATACCATTGCTTTTTAAAAAACTCTTAATTTTTAATGAATATTTTAATCTATAGCCACCAATTATTACCAAATCTGGTTTAAAATTATTTATATTTGATAAAATTGTTTTAAGGATATTATTTTTTTGATCTAAAAAAATATGATTTTTTTTTTTTTAAAATTAAATTTATAGTTATCATAATTTCTGCTGTAAAAAATTATTTTTAAATCTACTTTTTTTTTTAATTCCTCAAAAAAATTTAACTGATAAGGTGTAACGGTGTTAATCAATATAATAAATTTTTTTTTTGATCTCATTTGATTTATTAAAAACAATTGAATATATAATAGCTATTAATGTTTAAAAAATATATTTTCATTTTTTTTTATATAATTTTATTATTTTCATTTTTGGAGATTGGGTCTAGAATTTTTTTTTCTGAATTTAATGAAAATAATATTTTTTACGACAAAAATAAATTTCATAGGGTATCTAAAGGAAAAGATACTTTTTTTCAATATATAAATGAAACAAAATTTCGTGTGAGTAAGTTAAATGAAAAAATTATTTTTAATGATAAAAAATCCATTTGGTTTCTTGGTGATAGTATTACTAACGGATATGGAGTAAATTTTGAAGATACTTACTATTCGATATTTAAAAAAAAATTTAACCAAGATGTCAACGTTTATGCATCATCAAAATATGGTTATAGTTTAAAAAATACTTTTTCAAATCTGAACAAAACAATAACAAAATATATAAAAGAAAATGATATCCTTGTTTATCAATTTAATTTTAATGATATCTTAGAAATTGCAAAAAAATCATCTAATTTTAATGACAATGATTTACCTGGAAAAAGAAAATACATTTCTCTTATAAATGATACAAATATATTTCGATATAAATATTTAAATCACTCAACCTTTTTTAAAGTTCTTCAACATTATGCAAGTATATCAGTTAGAAAAACAAAGGGTGATTGCATTGATCGAAAGTTAGACGCATTAGGCCCTTACACTTATGCTTACTTTGCTAGAGGTTATGAGGATAAAAGTAATGAATTGTGGGAAATTTTTATAAGAGATTTAAAAATAATGAACGAAAAACTTAAGTTAATGAATGTTAATTTCTTTGTATTAATTCCTCCTATTTCGCTTGAAATTTATAACCATGAAAAAGTTAATAAACTTAATTATGATTTAAAGTGTTCCACAAGAAATGGAGCTAAATATATAAAAGAAATTTTGAATGAAAATGAAATAAAATTTATAGATACTTTGTATTCATTCAATAATTATTCAAAACAATTATCCAATAAAAATAAACTTTTATTTCATCCTTATGATACAAATCATCCAAATGAACATGGTCATAAGCTTATGGCTTTAGAAATACTAAAAAAATTAAACAATTTTTGAATTATATTATTTCAAGATTATACGAATTTGAAACTAAAAAAAAAAAGTATTAAAATAATATATGATAATAAAAAAAATAATCTTTTTTTTTAGAGATATTTTAAAACAAAGAAAAGATCTATTTTATATCAATAAAGATTCATCTTATAAAATCATGAGATTCTTTTATAGAATATCAAATGGATTAATTATTAATGTGATGGGTGCATTTATAACTAATACAAAATATATTAATACTAAGGATAGTTTTAAGCGTTTAGAGAATATTAACAGTACAGTGGTATCTAATTTAAAAAATGAAATCAAGAAAATGCGAGTTTACAATAAAACTGAAATTAAAATGATGCATCATTACAATATACAACTTTCTACCAATAATTATTCTTTTCCAATAGATCTAGACAATAATAAAAAGATAGTAAGATTGGATATTTTAAAAAAAGATTTATTTTCTAATAAGAAAATTAGTGAATTTGTGCTGAAAAATGAATGGATAAATATTGTTAGGGATAATTTCAAATTTGAACCAAAGCTTATGGATGTTACAGCATGGTATACATTTCCAGAATTAATAGATGATAGAAATGAGGGTATTCAAGAGAAAAATTTTTCATATGATGCACAAATATGGCATAGAGATGTAGATAAATTAAGAGATATAAAAATTTTTATATATTTGACAGATGTTAATAGCATCGAAGATGGACCGTTTGAGATTTTATCAGGTACACATTTATTTAGTTTTAAGAAATATAAATATGCAAATAAAAATAACTTTAGAATATTTACTAAAGATATTCCAAATAAGATTTTAAAAAATAAAATATCTTTTACGGGAAAAAAAGGAACAAATTTTATAGTTGATACTCGTTGTATTCACCGAGGTGCTCAGGTAAAAAAAAATCATAGATTAGTTCTAGAGTTATATTTTTCAAATTCTTTCTTTGGTAAACATTTTAAATTTAATGATTTTACTAGACCTAAATTAGATAAAAATTGGGATAGTTATTCTATTTGGAAAGAAAAAATTGATAAAAATCCAAAAGTTTATAAATATCTTTTTTTAAGCAACTAAATTTGTATTAATTTTTTTTCTGATAACTTATAAAGCTTATCACATCTCACTAAAGCTTTTGGGTTGTGAGAAACTTGAATAATTGTTTTGTCATAAAAATCGGACCAAATATTATCTAAAATTTTATTTTCTGTTTCTATATCTAGTGCATTTGTAGACTCATCCAATATTAAAAAATCTCTTCGCAAATAAAAAACCCTTGCAAACCCAATTCTTTGTCTCTCTCCACCAGATAATTTGACTGCATTTTCACCTATTATTGTATTTTCCTTTTCTGGCAATCTGCTCAATAAATCCCCTAATAATGATTTAATTATTGAACTTTGGATTAAACTATTATCTTCAATATTGCTTCCTAATAAAATATTATTTTTTATTGAATCGTCTAAAAATACGGAACTTTGTGATAAATAACTTATTAAGTTTCTCCAAGATTTTAAGCCTTTAAAAATATTTTTTTTATCAACTAACACTTCACCATTATAATTATCAAGCATGCCAGTTATTATATCTAATAAAGTACTTTTGCCTGCACCACTTTTTCCTAATAATCCAATTTTTTCACCCTTTAAAATGTCTAGATTCAAATTTTCTAAAACCAAATCGTTATTTTTATAAGAGAAATTAATATTTTTAATTAAAATATTTTTTTTAAAAAATATTTCTTCATTATCAAATCTATTTTTAGATAACTTTGGGTTATCTTCAATTGATAATTGCTTGAACTCTTTTATTATAGGGGCAACAAAACGAATTGCCTGCACTCCAGTAATAATTCTATTAAATGATGGTATTAATTTAAATGAAGCACCAACATAAAGTGCCAAAATTGGAATAATTGATTTTGGAAGTATTTCATAATTATCTAAATAAATTAAGACGAAAAGCAAAAACAGTACTGTCACTATTGTTAGCATTTCTATCCATATTTTAGGTAAAGATAACATTAATTCCTGCTTTTTATTTACATTCAAATAAATATTATTATCTCTTGAAAATTGTTCCATAAATTTTCTTTCAACATTTAATAATTTTAAATCTCTAATTGAATTAATTATTTGTTTTATTCCAATTAATCTTTTTTTTTCAAAAAGATTTCTTTCGATTGACCAGACTTTGGTTTTACTTTTTAAAGTAAATAAGAATAATAAAGTGCCAACTAAAAATAAAGTAACAGTTGATATCATTGCATAAGGGTGTGTTAAAAATAATAATATTGAAATTAATATGATCGTAAAAATTTCTGATATTATTTGAGCACAATAATTAAGATTGTGTCTTAAAATAACAGAGTCATTTGCTAAGATTTTTATAAAATTTGCAGAATTTTCGCCTGTAAAATATAAATATTCTTTTTTAAGAATATTATCAAAAACTTTAGATGTTACATTATTATTAAAATTCTTCAAAAATGTTACCTGGTACCAACTTACTGCCATTAAATAAATATTTTTGAAAACATAAATTGCTAATGTAAACAAGAGAATTAAGGCAGTTAGCTGTGTTGCGTCTAGTAAATGTAAAAAATTCAAAAATTCGTAATTTTTTATATTTAAAATAAGATCGTTTGGTTCCAATATTACTTTGATTACCGGTAAAATCATTGCCAAACCAAAAAACTCCATCAAACCAGCAAAAAAAAGTAGCAATATAAGTATTAAAAATTTACGCCTCATGTCTGATTCCATTAAACTAAGATAACTCGATAAAATTTTCATATTAAATCCAAATATATAAATTAAATAAATATCAATCTTAATCTTTTTTAAAAGATAATAATTTGACAATAAATACTTATATTTATAGATAGTGTTCGTGCATTCAAAAAAAATTTTTTTTTCAAAAAAAGCTACTGATATATTAAAGCTTAAAAAAAATTTTATTAGTTCTAATTTTAACCTAATTCAACAAGCTAGAGCTTGGAATAAATTCTACAGTAAACAGCCAAGACGTAAAATATGCAAAAATTGTGAAAAAAAATTAGATAAAGCAATCTTTTCATCTCATTTAGCAAATTACACAATATGCACTTTTTGTGGGCACTTTAACGGTTTAAACAAAGATACAAAAAAATTTAATCAATATTTATACAAAGATAATGAAGGAAAAAAATTTTCAAAATTTTACATTAAGGATTATAGAACAAGAGTTAAAAATATCTACGTCCCAAAATTAAAATTTTTAAAAAAAGTTCTTAAAGGCAAAAAAGAAGTTTTAGAAGTAGGATCAGGTGCTGGGCACTTCTTAAAAGCTTGTGAAGACAATGGTGTAAAAGCCAAAGGATTTGATGTGAATCTCTCAATGGTGAAGTTAGGGAAAAAAATGCTAAAAAAAAATGAAATAGATCATTTTGGTATAAATGATATTTATAAATGTGTACTTGATTGTAAAAAAGAAGTTTTGGTCATTCTTGGTGCTATTGAACATTTAGAAAATCCTAATCTAATATTTAAAAACTTTAAGAAATCTAAAGCTAAATATATGTTTATTTCTGTGCCATTAATTTCTCTTTCAGTTTTTCTGGAGCATAGTTTTCAAAACTTTTATCCAAGAGTAATGGGAGGAGTACATAATCATTTATACTCTGAACAATCTTTGAGATATATTATAAAAAAAAATAGATTGAATGTAATTGGTGAGTGGTGGTTTGGAACGGATGTAATGGATTTAATGAGAGCAATTTTAGCGTACTCAACACCCAAAGATAAAATAAAATACCAAAAAAATTTTGAAAAATATTTTATGTCAGTAATAGATGATCTACAAAATGTTCTAGATAAAAAAAAATATGTGGTGATGTCCATATGATTATCAGTAAATAATTATTTAGTTTTTTAGAATTTTATTAGACTTGTATTAAATATAAACAATATTAAAGTCTAATTATGCAAATAAATAAAAAAATTGTAGATAAAAAATTTAAAGCTTATTCTACAGATGGAAAAGTGACTCATTTATCTAATGAAGATGATATTAATGATAAATTAGGAAAAATCATAGGTCAAAAATTTATTGATTACAGAAAAAAATGGGATGCTGTCAATAGAATGGAAATTATTACTGACTTTCCAATGTTTTTACAACTAGATATGAATCAAGAATGTAATTATAAATGTCCTCACTGCATAATTGGACATAAAAAAGAAGTCGATGAGTATTACGAAGGAGAATATTTAGATTTTAATGACTTTAAAAAAATAGTCGATGAGGGAGCAGAGTATGGATGTCCTTCAATATCTCCACAAGGAAACAATGAACCTTTTTTAATTAAAGATCTACACAAGTATATACAGTACGCATATAAAAGAGATTTTATTGATATCATGCTAAATAATAACGGTTCCGCAATGCCAAAAAAAAAGGCTAAGCAAATTCTAGACTCTGGATTGACACGAATTAGGTTTAGCCTAGATGCAATAAATCCTGAAACATACAGCACTGTACGTGTTGGCAGCATACCTTTAGCTAGAGTTACTAAAAATATCATGGATTTTTTGGAATTGAAGGAAAAAGGAGGTTACAAACTGCCTGTTGTGGGTGTTAGCTTTTGTAAAGTCAAACAAAATGAAGATGAGGTAGATGAATTTATTGATTTTTGGAAAGATAAAGTTGACTTAATTTCAATTCAACAATTTATGCCACCTACCATAAATAAAGAAAAATATAAGAAATATTATGCTAGTGATCAATATAATGAAAAACCGGTTAAAAAATTTCATTGCCCTCAGCCATATCAAAGACTAACTTTTAGAAATGAATACATGTATCCCTGCTGTGTAAGTTTTAATAAAGACCTAAATCTTGGTTCTTTTAAAAATAAAACTATTTACGACGCCTGGAATTCAGAGAAAATGAATGTATTAAGAGGTATTAGTAAATCAGGAGAATTTTATAAAAATAAAACATGTAAAGATTGTGTAAATTTAATTTACCCACCTGCGTAATATAATTTTTAAATTTTATTATTTTTTAAAAATAATCTTTTCAACGCTCTCCAAGATAAAATGTCCCAAAAAAATATGAGCTTCTTGTATTCTCGCAGTGTTAGAGTGTGGAATAATTAAATTGAAATTAGAAAGTTTTTTTGCCTTACCACCTTTATTACCTAAAAAGCTGACTGAATTAATTTTCATGTCTTTTGCCTTTTTTAAAACTTTTAAAATATTCTTTGAATTACCAGATGTAGAAATACAAAACAACAAGTCTCCTTTTTTTGCTAGAGCTTCAAAATTTCTAGCAAATAAATCATCAAAACTATAATCATTTCCACAAGCTGTGATTGTTGAACTATCTAATGCTAGGGAAATTATTGGCAAAGGTTTTCTATTAACTTTTGGCCTTAATCTTACCAAAAATTCTGCGGACAAATGTTGAGCGTCTGCTGCAGAACCTCCATTTCCACATATCAAAATCTTATTTTTCTCTTTTAGAGTTTTATGAATAATCTCTATGATTTGATTTACCTCATTACTATAGCTAACAAGTTTTTTTTTAAGAAGGATGTTTTCTTCAATTGATTGAATAAAGCTTTTTTGTAAATTTTTCATTTTTTCATTAGACTTTCTATTATAAAGATATCATCAGGTTCATCAATTTGATAGGATTTATAATTAGCTTGAATATATGTACCTATATATCCAAACATTCTTGATCTAAATTTTTTAAATTTGCTTTTATTAAATATAAAAAAAGATCCATTTTCTAAAAAAAAAGGATCAATTGATTGCCTAGGCTTTCTTTTTTTATAATTATAATTTGATGATAATTTTTTCCCCTTTTTTTTCCAAACAAAAAAATCTTTAATTATACTGCTAGAGAATAAGGAGTCATATTTGTGCATAAAAAATTTTTTTATTGCTTGGTCAAAATCATTTTTTCCTCTAATTGGTGATGTAGGTTGGGGTGCAATTACTGTATCAAAATTAATTTTTTTTTCTTCTAAAAATTTTATAGCATGCAACCATGCACTTTCTGAAGAAGCTTTATCAGTTGCAAATCGAGTGGGTCTCTTAATTACATTAATTTTATTTTTTATTCCATAATTCAATATCTTTGCTGAGTCTGAGCTTAACCATGTTTGCTGGATCAATTTAGACTTTTTACAATGATTGATAGTCCATTGTAAAAGAGGTTTGTTATTAATCTTTTTTAAGTTTTTATTCTTTATAGATTTTGATCCACCTCTAGCAAGAATTATTGCAATAACTTTTTTTTTCATTTGTTTATTTATAACAATGAATATATATACACGATAAATTCATGAGCGTATTTATAATTGCAGAAATTGGGATTAACCATAACGGTGACATTAAACTTGCAAAAGAATTGATTACATCAGCAAAAAAATGTGGTGCTGATGCTGTCAAATTTCAGAAAAGAGATATTCATCTAGTTTATTCCAAAGAGTTGTTGTCACAAAAAAGAGAGAGTCCTTGGGGTGATACTCAACTTGATCAAAAAAAAGGTTTGGAATTTGGAAAAAAAGAATTTGATGAAATAGACAAATTTTGTAAAGACTTAAACATTATTTGGTTTGCTTCTGCGTGGGATTTAAATAGTGTTAAATTTTTAGAACAATATAATTTTAAATATAATAAAATTGCTTCTGCTTTGATAGTAGATGAGGATTTATTACTAGAAGTTGCTAAACAAAAAAAATATACTTTTATAAGTACTGGGATGTCTAATTATCAGCAAATTGATAAGGCAGTTGAAATTTTTAAATCACAAAATTGTGAATTTGAATTAATGCATTGTGTATCTGTGTATCCTTTTGAAAATAAATATGCGCAATTAAACCTCATAGAGAAATTGAGAGAAAGATATAATTGTAAGGTTGGATATAGTGGGCATGAGAAAAGTGGGTTAGCTATATCTTATGCTGCTGTTGCACTTGGTGCGAGTTCACTAGAAAGACATTTTACAATAGATAGAACTATGTATGGAAGTGATCAAGCAGCTTCCTTAACACCAGAAGGGTTTTCAAAATTAGTAGGGGGAGTTAGAGTAATAACTGAGGCTTTTTCTATGAACGAAGAAAAAAAAATTCTAGACATTGAAAAGCCTGTTGCTGAAAAACTGAGACTTCATATTAAAAGAAAAATTTAATTAAATTTATATTGTAATAAAAATAATTTGAAGTTTATAATCATTATATTCTAATTATAATCAAACTTTACAAATGAAATTATTAATTTTGGAAAGTATTGCAGCTGCACCACACCTAGAAACAGCTGGAGAAATTGCTTTAAGATTAAAAGCTAAGAAAAACAATGTGTCATTTGGCTGGGTAGGTGCTAAATTACCTTGGAATGATTGGGAATTAAAACTATTTTGGAAAATATTAGGTGGATCCTATGATAAAAAGGTAAAAGACTTTACTAAAATCATCGCAAGCAAAGGAATAAACATTATCGATACAGATTATTCAACGAATCATAAAAAAATTTATCAATGGTCAAAAAAATTCAATGGTAGTTTACAAGATTTAAAAAATTATAAGTATGATAAATGTAAATTAGGCGCAGGTGTAGCCTCCTCAATAATTTCACATCTTAAAGATACAGAAATAGACTTAATAAAAAATGATCATAAAATTAAACTTTTACTTAATGCTGCAGGTATTGTTTATGAAAGGTCAAAAAAAATAATTCAGGATATGAGACCTGATAAAATTTATACATTTAACAACAGATTTGCAACTTGTTACCCAATAATATGTGCTGCAAATAAACTTAAAGTTCAAACAATAAGGCATGAAAGAGGAAGTAGCATTTTCAAATTTGAACTATACGATAAAGATGTTCATAACTTAAACGCAACCCAAACAAGTATTTTAAAATATTGGAAAAATAACAAAGATAAGAACAAAAATATAAAAGCAAAAAAATTTTTTTTGAATAAAATTAATAAAAAATCAAACAACAATAATCATGAAATTATCTATACAAAGAAACAAATCAAAGATCATTTACCATTACTTCCAAATAATAAAAGAATTGTAACATTCTATACCTCAAGAGATTATGAAAAAGCTTCAATTGTGGGCATGAAATTTGATCAATTTAAAGAATTTGAAAAATTTAAAAAAATAATAAATTTTTTTGATGATATTCATCTGGTTATAAGAGTACATCCAAACCCTGAAAATAAAATAACCAATGATGATAAAATGTGGGAGAAATATATATCAAAAAACACAACATTAATTAAATCATTTGAAAATTATGATACATATTCATTAATGTTTAAATCAGATATAATAGTTAGCTATACATCAAGTATATTAGTTGAAGCAGCATTTTTTGATAAACCAAGTATTTCGATTGGTAAATTTTGGTGGTCTGGGCTTAATATTGTTGAAGAACCCAACAACATAAAAAAATTAAAGAAAATGCTCAATAAAAACTTTAAATTTAAAAAAAAAAATAAACTAAATTGCTTAAAAATTGCAAATTATTTCTTAAACTATGGAATAAGATATAATTATTACAAACCTAATTCTATAAATA
>MDTB01077547.1_pt1 | contig 11659 bp, 8 predicted proteins | sample 811161 | NCBI WGS metagenome assembly MDTB01 (sample SAMN05326650, study PRJNA326480) | marine metagenome | isolation source: seawater | place: Mediterranean Sea | collected 2009
AGGACAGCATCATCAATTTGCGTGACCGGCATGACAAAGGCTGTGGCGCTGGACACGAAGGCCTCACGGGCCGCTTTTGCTTCGGCTAATGAAAACGATCGTTCTTTAAATGTCAGGCCGCGATCTTCGGCCAACTTCAAAATCGTCTGCCGGGTAATGCCGTTTAAAATATCGTTTGCTGCCGGCCGAGTGACCAATTCGTCATCATGGGTGACAATCCAGGAATTGGAGGATGTGCCTTCGGTAACATTACCTTCGGCATCGATTTGCCAAGCTTCAAAAGCACCTTTTTCACGTGCTGCCTGCTTGCCGAGGACATTCGGCAGCAGACCGACCGATTTGATGTCGCAACGGGCCCAGCGGATATCATCAATGGTGATGACCGAGACACCTTTTTCGATCGCCTCCGGCTTTGGCTGATAGATCCGTTTACACGTGATCACCAGGGCAGGTGTCGCGTCTTTTGGAAACGCATGGTCACGACGGGCAACACCGCGCGTGACCTGCATGTAGATCAGGCCGGTCCGGACCCGATTTCGGCGCACCACTTCGCGCATAATCGCCTGCAAGGCAAGCCTGCTCATCGGTTGCTTAATGCTTAATTCGCTGAGTGAACGGTCTAAGCGGTCCAGATGTGGGCCTTCATCGACCAGCCGGCCGTTATGTACCAGGACCACTTCGTAAACCCCGTCGGCAAACTGATAGCCGCGATCTTCAACATGCACGGATGCATCGCCATGGGGAACGTAGCGACCGTTGACATAGGCAACTCGGGACATCACCAACCTCCTAGAAAAACACGACTGCATTGAAATATAGCGCGAAATTAAATCAGAAAAAGTCAAACCTAACGGCAAACAATTTTTCAACTTTTTTCACCGCCTCATAAGTCGCAAACAATACCAACCGGTCACCGGCAAGGAAATCAGTATTCCCGCGCACCACACGAATTTCTTGATCGCGCAGGCGGACCCCAAGCATCACCCCGTCCGGCAGTTTCACCTCTGAGACGGTTTTGCCGGCAAGCGGTGATGTTTCCAGAACTTCCACCTCGATAACCTCGCCAAAATCCTCCTGCACCGAATGCAGTCCGCGAATTCGGCCTCGGCGCACATGCTGCAAGATTGAGGACACAGTGATCACCCGTGGATTGACGGCAACATCGATCCCCAACGAGCGGATCAGCGGCGCATAGGTGAGCTTATTGATCAAGGCGATGGTGCGACTGACCCCATAGCGCTTCGCCAATAAACAGCTGATGAAATTAACCTCATCGTCATTTGATACCGAAATGAAAGTCTCCGCCGAGGAGATACCGGCTTCATCGAGGATATCGCTGTCAAGGATATCGCCGTTTAAGATCACCGACTTTGGCAAGGCTTGGGCGACAAATTTAGCGCGCTCAGGATTGACCTCAATCAGACGCACCGACACGCCCGGATGCTCTCGCTCAATCTCTTCCGTTAACTTCAGGCCGATATTACCGGCACCGGCAATAACGATCCGCCGTGCTTCGGTTTCCTCATGGCCGAACGCTGCCATTGCTCGGCTCAAATGTGCCAGATCACAGACAATGTAAACTTCATCGCCCTGCTGCAGCATTTCCTGATTCGACGGCACGATGCCAACACCATCGCGGATAATCGCCAAAATCGTCATCCAAAGATCAGGGAACAACTCCGTCAACTGTTTCAGCGGCGTATCGATGATCGGGCAACTGTCATCGCAGCGCACCCCCACGACAACTGCCAAGCCGTCGGCCATCGACACAACATCCAAGGCGCCCGGCACGCTCAAACGACGATTGATCGCTCGCGCAACCTCGATTTCCGGTGAAATGATATGGTCGATCGGCATGTTGTCACGGCTGAACAAATCGGCCCAGATCGGCTGCAAATATTCTTGCTGACGGACCCGGGCGATTTTCAGCGGCACATCAAACAGCGAATGGGCGATCTGACAGGCAACCATATTCACCTCATCAGCGAAGGTCACCGCGATCAGCATATCGGCATCTCGAATGCCGGCCTGCTCGAGAATATTTGGGAATGACGCTAAACCAACGACACCGCGAACATCCAAATTTTCGGAAATTTTACGAACCAACGCCGGGTTTTGGTCAATAATTGTGACGTCATTATTTTCATGCGCCAAATGCTCCGCAATGCTGGTACCAACTAAACCAGCGCCACAAATAACAATTTGCATCGCCCCACCCTATTCGCTGACCGCGTCACGATCATTGCCATTAACGCCAAGGGACCGCAGTTTTCGATGTAACGCCGATCGCTCCATGCCAACAAAAGTGGCCGTACGCGAAATATTGCCGCCAAATCGGTTAACTTGGGCCATCAAGTATTCGCGTTCAAACACCTCACGCGCGTCCCGCAACGGCATCCCTAAAATCTCGCCACTCTTATCCCATTTCACACCGCCGGGGGAAACACCAATAAATTCCGGCGGCAACATATCGGCACGAATTGGCTCATCTGCCACGCCGGGAGCCATGATCATCAACCAGTCAATAACATTACGCAGCTGGCGGACGTTGCCTGGCCAATCATAGGCCTGCAGAATGGCCATTGCATCATCGCCAAGAAATCGCCCTTGACGGCCTGTTAGGCGTGCTGACTGAACCATGAAGTGTTCTACCAGCGATGGGATATCTTCCCGGCGTTCGCGTAAATACGGCACCCGCAACGGCACCACATTCAAGCGATAGAATAGATCCTCACGAAACCGGCCGGCGGCGATTTCCTTTTGCAAATCACGCGAGGTCGAGGCGATAACCCGCACATCGACCTCAACCACCGATTGGCCGCCGACGCGCCGAAACCGCTGCTCCTGTAAAATGCGCACGATCTTGCCCTGCGTCTCAAGCGGCATGTCGGCAACTTCATCGAGATACAGCGTACCGTTATGTGCTTGCTCAAACGTGCCGGTTAAGCGTTGCTGTTGGCCTTTGTCGGCAGCATCAAAGCTTGCTGCCGATGCCTCCCTGCCAAAAAGTTCAATTTCCAGGCGGTCGGCCTTTAGAATGGCGCAGTTTAAGACCACAAGCGGTCCGGCCACACGGCTGGATTGTTGGTGCAGCATGCGGGCGGCAACTTCTTTGCCGGCACCTGCCGGGCCGGTGATCAATACTCGGCTATTGGTCGGGCCGACTTTCTCAATCGCCGCCAGCAGTTGCGAGATTCCAACCGAATGGCCGATCACATCCAGGCCCACCTCGGCCCGCTGACGCAAATCATGATTTTCCCGCCGCAACCGGGCAGCTTCAATCGCCCGCTCAACCATATGGATCAGACGATCGGTCTTGAAGGGCTTTTCGATGAAGTCATAAGCACCTCTTTTGATCGCCTGGACGGCGGTTTCAATGGTGCCATGGCCGCTAATCATCAAGATCGGCAGATGCGGATGATCGGCAATAATTTTTTCTAAAATGCCAAGCCCGTCTAAGCGGCTGTTTTTCAGCCAAATATCTAAAATAATCAAATCCGGGCGGCGTAACGCCACTGCCGCGAAAGCTTCTTGATCGTTTGCCGCCTGTCTTGGGGCATAGCCCTCATCCTCAAGGACGCCGCTGATCAGGCTGCGGATATCAGCTTCATCATCAACAATCAGAATATCTTGCGCGCCCGCCATTAGACACCCTCAACCAGCGCTGGATCAGCGACATTCGGATCACTGTCCGTGATATTAAACGACATTTCCGCAACTGCTCCGCGATCCTGAGAATCACGTAATTTTAGCATACCTCCATGATCTTCCATGATCTTTTTTACAATTGCTAATCCAAGCCCGGTGCCGCGATCACGGGTGGTCACATATGGCTCCGTGAGGCGATGACGATCTTCCAGCGGCAACCCACGGCCATTATCTTCAATGGAAATCACGATCCGTTCAGCGCGCCGATGTATCGCCAGTTGGATCAGGCCGTCACCGGCCGCTAATTCACCTGCCACAAAACAGGAGGTGATCGATTCCGCAGCATTCTTGATCAGATTGGTGACCGCTTGCCGAATTTGCCGGCTGTCGCAGGGCACCATGAAGGGGACCGCATCAGCTGCTAAGTTTACGGTGATGCCGTCATGGGCATTGGCATGAAAAGCCCACATCTCACGCATCAACTCTGACAGATTGGTGGCCTCAATCTGCGGCGACGGCATGCGCGCAAAAGCGGAAAACTCATCAACCATGCGGCCAATGTCGTCAACCTGGCGGACAATGGTATCGGTGCAGTCGATGAAGACATCATGATCGCTTTGAATTTCGGTCGCATATTTTCGTTTCAAGCGCTCTGCCGCCAATTGGATCGGCGTCAAAGGGTTTTTAATTTCATGCGCGATCCGGCGCGCCACATCGGCCCATGCAGCAATTCGTTGGGCCGAAAGCAGGTCGGAAATATCATCGAAGGTGACCACATAGCCAACCACGGATTGGCCCTCGAATTCTGCGGTTAAGCGGACGAACAGATTGATCCGTCGCTCGGCGCGTAAAATCACAACCTCGCGTTCGATGGAACGTCGCCGACCGCTCATCGCCTTTTGCATCAAATCACCGAATTCAGGGACCGCATCGACAAGCGAGCTGCCTAAGAAATCATTTAGGTCGGTATCCAAAAGCTCGCCGGCGATCTTGTTGCTGAGGTTGATTTCGCCGTTCGGTGTCAGACCAATGATCCCGGCCGACACCCCTTCCAGGACAGCTTCGGTGAAAATCCGCCGTTGATCGAGTTGCCGGTTGGCATCAATCAGATCAAAACGCTGAACTTCCAGTTGCTGCGCCATGCGGTTAAATGATGTGCCGAGGATTTTAAGCTCACCTGCATCCTCGGTTTTATCAATGCGGGTGGTTAAATCACCGACACTGACCCGCTCGGCAGCGGCAATCAACGCACTCACGGGGCGCGCCAACCGATTGGCCATGCTCAATCCAACCCAAATCGCCGCCATCAACAGCAACAGCGAGGACACCGTGAAAATCCCCGCAAAGGTGATTTGGATATCAAGCCAATTCAACTCCAAGGCACGGTATTGCGCCACCGCCCGTTCGGTTCTTGAGACATGGGCAATGATGTCACTATCCACATAGCGGCCAATCAGCAGATAGGCATCGGTAAATCGGTTCAGTCTGACCAGAGCCCTGACTTTTTCGTCTTCACCGGCTGGGATCACAACCACCTCACCGGTTTCGGCACGCTGCATTACCGCCTCGGCGATGGGCTGAAATTCAAAACTCAAACTCAGTGCGGAACGCGCCAACACGGTTCCATCAACATTAAAAACCACCACTTCGGGGAGATTCCGAACCACAGAATGCACCCGAACAACCTTTCGCAAATCGTTGATATTGCGCGATAAAATAGCCGCATCGCGATTCATATCATTGGCGATTAACAAGATTTGGCCTTTGATGGTCTCCTGGTGCTCTTTCAGATAAGCCTCAGCAACGGCCTCGGCACTTTTAACCGCGGCACCAACCCGATCACTGAACCACTCACGGACCCCAAAATCGAAAAATGTGATTGAAAACGCCGACACGATCACAGCCGGTGTCATGGCCACCAGACCAAACAACAACACTAAGCGGACATGCAGCCGTGATCCGGCCAGACCGCGGCGACGCTCAACCCACAGTTTGACGACCCGGCGGCCAACCAAGACCCCAACCAATAACAACAGGAACAAATTACCGTACAGCACCGCCAAAACGGTTTGTGGCTCACTGCCGTCACGGCCGGTGTCGGTCACCAATAAGTAACTGGTTGCAGCAGCGGCCAGTGTTGCCGCCAACAAGACCAGGACGGCAACCCGACGCCAGCGATTTTTAACCGCCGTAAAGGCAGTCAAATAACGCCAGATACGACCCATAACCGTGTTTCGCACTGTCTTATCGCCGTGCAGAGATATCTGTGCCATCGCCTCGGCTATATGCTGAAAATGCCAAACTACTTTAGGTCACGAATGACCGGTATGTCCAATAAACGCAGTTTCTTGCGCAAAGTATTGCGGTTAATGCCAAGCAATTCGGCAGCTTTAATTTGATTGCCGCGACAGGCCGCCAAGGAAATGGTCAGCAATGGGCGTTCAATTTCCTGGACAATTCGATCGTATAACCCGTTCGGCGGCAAGCCATCACCATGGCCGCCAAAATACGCATCCAAGTGGCGTTCCACCGCTTGTCCGAGACTTTCATCGGCGGCGGGACCATCGCCAAAGTCTTGAAGGTCATCTAAGCCCTCAATTTCCGATGCCAGCACCGCCTCGCCGATCACTTCTTCGGCGTAAAGTGCTGCAATCCGGCGCATCATATTTTCCAGCTCACGCACATTACCCGGCCAGTCATGCCGCCGAAGGCGCTCAAATCCCGGCCCATCAATGGCTTTTTCCGGCAAGCCTTCTTCGGCTGCCTGGGCTAAGAAATGGCGCGCTAAATCAGGCACGTCCTCGCGCCGCTCACGCAGTGGCGGCATCCGAATTGGCACCACATTCAAGCGATAAAACAAATCCTCGCGAAACAATCCTTGGCGAATGTGTTGGCGTAAATCCCGGTGTGTCGCTGCGACGATCCGAACATCGGTACGAATCGTCTCGCGGCCGCCGACAGAGGTGTATTCGCCCTCTTGCAGCACCCGCAGCAGACGGGTTTGCGCTTCCGGCGGCATGTCGCCGATTTCATCTAAAAATAACGTCCCGGCTTGCGCCTGCGCAAACCGCCCGACGGAGCGATTGGTGGCGCCTGTAAACGCCCCTTTTTCATGACCGAAAAGCTCACTTTCGATCAAATCCCTCGGGATCGCTGCCATATTCACCGCAACAAACGGCCCCCGCCAGCGTTTGCCATAGTCGTGCAGGGCGCGAGCGACTAATTCTTTACCGGTACCTGATTCACCACTGATCATGACCGTTAAATCCGTGCTCACCAACCGGGCCATGGTTCGGTAAATCTCTTGCATGGCTGCGGATCGGCCAATTAACGGCAGTGCTTCATCTTCGCCCTCAACTTCCGCATCGACCGCGGTTTCGCGCGGAGCCGCCAAAGCCTTGCTGACGGAGGTGAGCAGCTCATTTAGATCAAACGGTTTCGGCAGATAATCGAACGCCCCGCGCTCATTTGCCTTCAACGCCGTCAACAGGGTGTTCTGCGCACTCATGACAATGATCCGCAGATCAGGGCGGACGCGCTTAATGCGCGGCAGCAAATCAAGGCCGTTTTCGTCCGGCATGACAACATCGGTGATCACCAAATCGCCGTCACCGCGGCTAATCCACTGCCATAGTGTTGCTGCGGTATCGGTGGTGTGCACATCATGGCCGGCACGAGTCAGCGCTTGACCTAAGACCGTGCGGATGGCGCGATCATCATCGGCGATAAGAATCGTTGATCGAGCACTCATGCGCCGTTGCCTGTCCGAATTACCGTTAATGTCTGTGCCGTATCATTAACCATTGGGGCAATCGGCAAAGAAAACCGCAAACCGGTTCCCTGTGGACCGCTATCGACTTGGACAACGCCGCCATGGTCCGAAACAGCTTTTGCCACGAATGCCAAGCCAAGCCCCGAGCCATTTAATTTTGTGGTCACGAAAGCATCGAACAAATGTGCTTGCAGCTCGGCCGGGATACCGCTGCCATTATCTTTAACCTCAACCAGCAACGGCAGATGCAGGCGCTCGCTTGATCCGGCCACTGCAACCCGCATGCCATGGCGATATGAGGTCCGCAAATCAATCACCGAATTGTCGCGTTCAACAGCTTCGCAGGCATTTTTGATGACATTCAAAAACATTTGCACCAGCAGGTCACGATTGCCTAAGACCGGCGGCAGTGACGGGTCATATTCTTCATTAAAATGCACATGGCGACCGAAACCTGATTGCGCCAAGCGGCGGCAATGTTCCAAGACTTCATGGATATTTACAGCTGTTTTGCTGATCGGTCGGTCATCGCCAAAGGCTTCCATGCGTTCGACCAATTTCACAATTCGATCCGCTTCATCACAAATCAATTGAGTGAGCTCACAATCATTTTCATCTGCCCCCTGCTCCAGCAGCTGGGCAGCACCGCGAATCCCCGACAAAGGGTTTTTCACCTCATGTGCCAGCATTGCCCCCATCGCGGTCACGGAACGGGCCGAGCCACGCGAGCTCATTTGTGCTTGTAATGTGGTCGCAACCGACTGCTCTTGCATCGACACCGCGACATGTCCTGGATGATCGGTAACCGGCACCACTTGAACGTTAACAACACGCTGGCCAAGACGCGGCGATTCCAGCGCCAACTGGGAGTCCGACAAACTCAATTCCTGCGCCCGGGCGGCCACGATCATGGCCGCAAGCGGGCAATCTTCGGGCAGAAAATTAAACAGGTGTTGACCTTCGAGCAAGGACGCACCGCCGCCAAAAAACACTTCCGCCGCGAAATTTACGAACACCAATTTATCATTCATGTCGACCATGAAAACCGGTACCGCAATCGCGTTGATGACAGTTGCCGCGCCGCGGGTCGAGCCGGGAAGTGCTGATTTCAATTCAATCATGCCGCCTCACTTTGCGCATCCGCGCCAAGAAAACGCTCTAACGCGTCAAAAACAACCGTTTCATCCATGGTATTATTGATAACCTCACGAAAAGCTGCGGCATTGGGGATTCCCCGGGCGTACCAACCCATGTGTTTGCGGGCCAGGCGCAGGCCATGGGCGCGGCCGTAATGATGCAACATGTCACGAATATGGTGATCCATGGTCCGCCGCTTGGTCGCCAAATCAGGGTCCGGGCGTCGCTCTCCGGTTGCTAAGAAGGCTGCAACCTGCGCCGGAAACCAGGGTCGCCCATAGGCGCCGCGGCCAATCATGACGCCGTCAGCCTTTGACTGCCGTAAGCATGCGGCAACATCCTCAAGGGTTTCGATATCGCCATTGGCAATGACCGGCACCGAGACGGCCTGTTTCACTTCGGCGATGAAGCCCCAATCAGCCCGCCCAGAGAATTTCTGTGCCCGACTTCGGCCATGCACCGTGATTAAGGTAACCCCCAAATCTTCAGCAGTTTTGGCAATACTTGGGGCGTTTCGATGCTGTTCATCCCAGCCGGTTCGCATTTTTAAGGTCACCGGCACATTGCCGGCACCGGCGACAACAGCCTCGATGATCCGCGCGGCCTCAGCTTCGTCACGCATCAATGCCGAACCTGACAGGCGGTTGACAACTTTTTTCGCCGGGCATCCCATATTGATATCAATGATCGCGGCACCTCGGTCACAGCACAAGCGCGCTGCCTGTCGCATCATTTCAGGGTCCCAACCAGCCAATTGTACCGCCAAGGGAAACTCACTGGCGTCATCATCTGATAACTTGCGTAATTCTTGGCGATGGGCGTGGATCATTGCCGCACTGGCAATCATTTCGGTGACCACTAAGCCAACACCCCAGCGGCGCACCAATTGCCGAAAAGGGCGGTCCGTGACACCTGACATGGGTGCCAACACCACGGGCGCCTGCAAGGCGATATTTTGAATTTGAATGCTCATGTTATGTGCAGTATTTAAGCACTGAATAAAAATTGAGCAACATTTTTATGCCTGCCGTTCACTTGCGGCCTGCGCCATGACCATGAGATAACATTCCGGCATCTGTTTGAAAGGCTTTAGACGATGAATTTTGATCATCTCCTGGGACAATTCACAGCTGCCGTCGAGGCTGGCGAGGGCACTGTTTTAGCTGATCTTTTCACGGTAGACGGCATCTATCACGATGGCTTTTATGGTAGTTTTCAGGGGCACGCGGCAATCGCTGACATGCTCGAAACGCACTTTTGGGGCAAAGCCAAGGATTTCAAGTGGCACATGCACGAACCGATTATGACTGGTTCAATTGGCTATGCGCGCTACCATTTTAGCTATACATCGACATTGCCGGAAGCCGGCGGTCGCCGGGTGATGTTTGATGGCATTTCCCGGTTTCAGTTCGAGGGGCCGAAAATTAAAGACTATTTTGAGATTTTTGATGCTGCGATGGCGCTTGCACAAACAGGCTTTTCAGCTGAACGCATTGCTAAATTCGCTGACCGCAAAGCACAACGGCTGCGGGCAACGGCTGCGGCGGCCAGCCATCTGACTTTACCTTAGGAGCGAAACGATGACTGCATTGCCGACGTCGGTAGACGCGACAGCGACCATGCTTGCCGATGGCAATTATGTCGCCGATAGGGCGCTGGCGACGGCTCTTTATTTGTCGCTTTCGCTCAGCCGGCCGCTGTTTTTGGAAGGTGAAGCCGGTGTCGGCAAGACCGAGATCGCAAAGGTTCTGTCCACAGCCCTTGGGCGGCCATTGATCCGCTTGCAATGCTATGAAGGCTTGGACACGGCAAGTGCCGTCTATGAATGGAATTATCCCCGGCAAATGATGGAAATTCGGCTTGCTGAGGCTCGCGACACAGCCGTTGTCGACGACGTCGCAGGCGACATTTTCGGGCCTGAATTCCTGATCAAACGGCCCCTCCTGCAGGCGCTGGAAAATAGTCCTGAAGGTGCGCCCATCCTTTTGATCGACGAGCTTGATCGGACCGATGAGCCGTTTGAAGCTTTCTTGCTTGAAATACTCTCTGATTTCCAAGTCACGGTGCCTGAAATCGGCGTTATCAAAGCTGCCGAGCCGCCGCTGGTGATCATCACGTCGAACCGCACACGGGAAGTCCATGACGCCTTGAAGCGGCGCTGCTTCTATCATTGGGTCGGCTATCCCGATGCTGACCGCGAGCGCAATATTCTGGCCCGAAAAGCACCCACGGCGCCGGCGGCACTGAGCGCTGAGATTGTCAGTTTCGTGCAGGCCCTGCGCGGTCAGGACTTGTTTAAGCTGCCCGGGGTTGCGGAAACCATTGATTGGGCCCATGCATTGGTACAGCTAGATTATCTCGCCCTTGACCAAGAAGCGATCGACAACACCCTTGGGGTATTGTTGAAATTCCAGGATGATATCGCCAAAATCCAAGGCTCTGAAGCCAATCAGATTTTAAGTCAGCTGCGTGCCGAAATGTCGGCGCCGGGGCGAAATAACATCACCCCCGCCTCCTGATTGCGCTGAACAAGCGGATGGATATCACCCCACCAGCCCCGCCAACCGCCAATGGTGGCGGGCGTTTGTATGAAAATGTCATGCATTTTGCGCGTGTTCTGCGAGCCGCCGGTTTGCCGGTTGGTCCCGGCAAGGTGATTGATGCGGTCAATGCGGTTCGGGTGGTCGGCCTTGGCAACCGCGAAGATTTTTACTGGACCCTGCATGCCGTGTTCGTCAATCGCCGCGATCAACGCGAGCTGTTTGACCAAGCCTTTCATATTTTTTGGCGTAATCCGCGCATTCTGGAGCGGATGATGCAAATGGTATTGCCTGAATTTCGGTCGCCGGATACCGAAAAAGGCGCGGATATGAGCCGACGGCTTGCCGACGCCATCAGCGGCGATAAACAGCACGATCCGGCCACAGATCAGCCTGGCGGCGAGGAGGAATATCAGTTTGATGCCGCCCTCACCTATTCCGATAAAGACGTTTTGCGGACCATGGACTTTGAAAAAATGTCATTGGCAGAAGTTAGGCATGCGAAAGCTGCAATCCGCCGCATGCGATTGCCTATTCGGGCCGTCATGACCCGCCGCTTTCA
>MDTB01114755.1_pt1 | contig 11659 bp, 13 predicted proteins | sample 811161 | NCBI WGS metagenome assembly MDTB01 (sample SAMN05326650, study PRJNA326480) | marine metagenome | isolation source: seawater | place: Mediterranean Sea | collected 2009
ACCCGAACGTTTCAACCAATCCGCAAAGCGGTCTTGTTTAAACGTCGAACCGTCGTAGACACTATAGTCTCGATCTATTCTTTCAATTAGCCGTTCCTGTATACTATCCCAGTTACAACGTAGGCGTTCGAGTTGTTCTGTATCTACAGGTATCCCAGTCCACTCAATACGAGCCGCGGCTGACATATAACGCCCTCTCAATAGAGCGTAAGGAGGCGTAGACTTAGGACTCAGTTTCGGCCAGAGATGAGCGAGTGCGTCTACATCACCCTGGCAGTAGTCCAACAAGGCCGCGGCTTCCTCGTCCGTGTAAGGGCCGCCGCGCATCGCCAAACCACGCATCTCATCTTTTTCCTCGACTCCGATACCGTCGAGACCGAAGTAGGCCAACGCGCCCAGTAGTTTCGCCCCGTATCGCGTATACGAACCGTTGGTATAATTTCGAAACTCTACGAACAGGTCTACTACATTAGCCGGCATCTCCCAGTTCAGTGCCAGATGACATCCCAATTCCGCGGAAGCATAATAAGCCACGAACAATGCATCGGGGCCGATGTTATACGGCGGCGTAGGTCGATGCAACTGCTCACCGAACAGTCGCACCAACCTACCGCTATTTAACTCTCTACCCACGACGCATATAGGGACGGGTCGTTCTCCATCGGGCGCGTAGAACTCGAAGTCTACGAACCAGATTTCCCTATAACGTCTCCACATTTCATACCTCGCCCTGTAGTGCCTTTATCACTGGGTGGTCGAGGTCTGTGATTATGGTATCCTTAAACGCGATCTCTAGAATTTCCTCGAAGGTTTTGTCAGGCCACTTCGGTTCCATAACCTCAACCTTCGATCTTGTTACGTCGTAGGTACCTTTGGCCCTGTTAGCCGTTATACGAACCCAATGACCCATCGCTTCTTCCGCACCGTCTCTTGCTACCTTGTTCCAGTCGTCTATCCTCCCATCTTCGGTGGGCATCCTAACCGGCCAGAGGAACAGCTTACCCACTCGGTTGACGGTTAAGAACAAGGTCTTGAACACCAACTCTTTTACTACTTCTGGATGCACATACAGCTCGGGGTGTACTATGTAGGTGTCCTCGCCGTCTACTTCGATAAGGCCGACGTTAATGCGATACGCCTCGTCCGGATGCACACGAATCCACCATTGTTTGTGCGGCCGGCAAACGGGGACACTCACCAGTAATTGCTCTACGTCCAACTCGAGCGCGTAGTCGGCTGGGATACGGATTTTAGAAAGGTCTGAGAAGAAACCCTCGCTCTTGGCTTGGGTATCTGTATTGGTTTCTGCGTCTCCGACAATGGATACGACGTTTCGGTCTGTCATTTTATCTCTCCGTTAGGTTGTGAGGTTTACGATTTGCCCAGATATACACGGCCAACTCGCTCTGGGTGATTGTCTCCGTATTCCTTCAGGAGGTAGTCGATGAGACAGCACGATGTGTAGTCGTTCCAACTTGCTCGATGTTGAATCGGGTAAGGCGTCTGAGGACACTTCTTTCGCGGAATAACATCTCCGTGTATCTTTAAACAGATCAATTTATGTATCTCCAAAACGGCCTACCGTCATGCGCGACGGGGGCCGTTTGTATTTTTGGGTTATAGATTCTTCTTCGAATCCAACAACGATTTAAACCGCTCCGCATCGACCCTTTCGGCCGCTCGAACCAGTTTCTCATACAACCGCGCTAACTGTTTCTTCCTCCGCGGCGAAGGAGGGACAGTCCGTTTATCCATCTAAGCGGCCTCCTTGATCGCGGCACCTATCGCATCTACTAAACGCGACTTGGCGTTGTCGGTTAGCCGGCAATGACCGTTTAGAATCCGACTGATCTGCACTGGGTGTAGACCAGATCGCGCCGCTAACTCCACAGAGTCGATGCCGTGAACTTCAGCGGCTACGCGAATCGTCGTTAGTGGGTTTGTGAGTTTGTTCGCCATCACTATTCTCCTTGTGGTAGAACAAAAAAGGCCCCGCCAATGGATCGACGGGGCGCATCTTCTCGTGGTATAGGTTTACTTACTTTCCGACAGAAAAATCTATCGGGATTAGTAAATTTCATTACATTGATATAAGATCAATGCCCTAAATACAGAGATCGCATCACCGATATGGTGGTCATCTCGCTTGTCTGCCTGACAATATTTTTGGGTTTGAAACGCGTCGGGAAATTAGAGTTGCAGCTCTAATAGACTCTCGGCGCGTTTTTCTTTGTTAACTCATCTCATACCCCCGTTAGTAGGCATAAAAAAAGGAGACCTGTTTCGTTCCAGTTTGTAGTCAGAGGACAATCCTAGCAGCTGACAAGGGGCGAAGCAGTCTAGGGGAGTCGACAATACAAACCGAAACGTGAGGGCCTCCACATTAATAAGGCGTGTTCACGTTGTGGTGTGATCTGCATCACATGTTAATTTCTTACGCTATATAATAATGAACGCGTTGAACCTTCGCAAGGGGGGTTAATAAGGGTTGGTTAAGCTATGTGTTTAACGCTCTATAATTTCTTGATTTGCGGAGTTGGGGCGTCTCTCTTGTTCAGCTCGTAACATCGCCATCGAGCCGCGTATGCTCGAATCGAGTGAAGATTCGTAGCGGGTCAGGAGGGCAATAGCACTGGAGTAATTGGTCGCAGTAAAGGCGAAGGACAAGTCGCTTTCGGTGTCCTCGTCACCTTCCCACGGAAACCCATTTCGAAGCGGTTGTTTGCTCATCAGCTGAGCCTCGATACGAGGAACACGCAGAACGCGCCACAGTTTATTGGCTATCTGCTCCGTTAGGGCTGTCTCAACAACTGTCTGGGGGTCGAGTTCTTCGTAGAGTCGGCTCTTAAAGGTTTCGTAGATCTGTATATCTTCGTCCGGTGTAGTCACCGACCTTGCAGTTAGTCCGTGCTTCAGTGCATTCTGTGACACCTTCTTTTTACCTTCTGCTGTGCGCGGCCCAGTGGATCGTTGGGCGTTGGCACGGTTCGCCGCTATTCGTTTATCCGTCATAGTAGTCTACCTCCAGATAGTCCCGTAAAGCATGTTCTAATGCGGATTTTGATTTAATTTTATATTTGCTATGGCTTCTGTTAATACCCATAATCGCAGTGTATAGAAAGGGCGAATAATGGAACAGCCGATGCCTGAACCGAAAGAAGACAACCCACAACGAAACGTGAATGCCAGAACTGGTCTAGGTCTTGGCATTGCCTCGACTATACTTTTTGAAGTCGGTATCATCCCTCTCTTGGCGGTTGTGTTCAGTGGGATCGGACTCGCGAAGGCAGGTGAGCGTGGCGAGAAATGGAAAGCGTGGGTTGGTTTGATACTCGGCATTCTCTATTACCTAACTAATATGTACCACAATGGCCATCTTCCGGTTTCTCCTCCATAGGTAGTCTACCTCCAGACATTCCCGAAGTGCGCGTTCGATAAAGGTCGGCTAATGCGATTTCCAGACGCGTCCTTGTCCCATACGGGTCCACGCTCCTACTATGCCATTGCTGTATTTATCTGCATCGAGAGTGACGATAGTTTCGCCCATCTTGTTATGAACGTGTAACGATCCTCCGTATTCTGTAGCACCCAACGACAGCAATTCCTTGCCCGTTGAAGCGTAGGTTATGATCGCTCCTTCTCCTTGGTTCGTAGCCGCAATTTTCAATAAATTCTTGCCAGAAGTATCGTAAGTATTGATCGCTCCGTGGCCGTGGACCGTATTAGATAACAGCACCATCATATTACCCGTTGGGCTAAAGGTGGCGATGGAACCGCCATTTTTATCGCTAGTTAACCCAACTGCCATCTCTCCCTTCTCATTAAGCACAAAAAACTGCTTTGCATACACCTCATCGAAGTAGCCGTATTTACTCTCCGTAGCCGCCATACTCACCACGCCACACAGCGCAGCGGCTAATACGAACAGACTTATACGTTGTCGTTTGATTTGGCGTTCCATCTGATTGAGTCTCTGTTCTATGTTCATTGTTTTCTCCTTCATAGGTAGTCTACCTCCAGGTATTCCCGTAGTGCGCGTTCCAATATTGCAGTAGCAGAAATGTTCTCCTTCTTCGCGTTAGTCTGTACCTCCGCAAATAAGTTGTCTTCAATACGGAAATTGCGCCCCGTTTTGTTGCCAGAGTTTGGTATTAGCTTGTAAGACGGCTCCGCGGCTTTTTCTTGGGTTTCTCTTACTAAGTTTTTCAACAAGGTTACTTCGGCATCCGTAAACTGGGCCGGCGTAGATACTGGGGTAGGCACTGAGATAGGTTCAGGAGTAGTTGGCTTCGGTCTCGATACTCTTATTTCCACATTTCGATCGGGAGGTGTAATCTCTTCGATTGGCGATAAACCCTCCTCCTCTCTCAAAGCATTTAACGAGTCCCAATGACAGGAAGGTGTACCTCCTCGATTGAAAGAGCCTTCGAGTATGCCGGCATCTCGATAGCCTTGTAAGCGATCTTTAGCACCCCCTCGACTAATACCCATAGCTTTTCCAACGGCTGATTCACTTTTTCCGCTCATATAAAGTTTTAACGTCTCAATGTTTTCTTCTCTCAACAGGGTCTCTTTACGAGCCATTATTCAGTCCCTTTCGTCATACTTCCACCGACTTATGACAAAACCCCGTCTAAGCGGCCTTTTGGAGTTGTGTTTTCTGGATCAATACGTTTTTGACTACCTGAGGATTCCAGACGCTTTTCCCGCGACGAGTTAGGATTCCTCGCCGTTGTAATTCCGCTCCGATCTTGCGGTAAGATTCGCCGGCTTCCCGTAGCTTGCGTATTAGTTCGAGGACTTTCTGTTCTTCTGGGTCTACGGCCAACCGTCCACCTTCCAATAAGCGATAACCGAAGGGAACATCTCCACCCGTCTTCTCTCCTCGCTTACGTTTCTGCGCCATCGCTGCGGCCGTCCGTGCTGAGATAAGGTTACGCTCATATTCCGCGAACGCGTCTACGATAGTCCTCATTAGGACGTTGGAGGGATCGTCGTTATCGGTGCCTTCTCCCGCGGCCGAAATGATACGCGCTCCACGGCGTTTTACTTCCTTCTCAATCCACGCAGAAAAATAGACATCCCTAGCTAGTCTGTCTCTCTTGGCAACAACCAATACGTCGCCTTCGCCCAATGTGTCTATAGCTTGGTGCAGAGCGGGACGATTAGGGTCACTTCCGCTATACCCATCGTCTGTAAACACTTCGTCCAGTCCGTTCTGGTGGCTCACAATAGCCTCTCTCTGTGCCTCTAAGCCTAAACCGCTTCTGGCCTGCTCTTCTGTCGAGACGCGTAAATAAGCTATTCTCCGTGCCATTATCCCTCCTCTGAATTGTAGATACAAATGTATATACAAGTGCTATACGCTATGCTATACAACGTATCTACAATGTAATACATCTACAACAGCATGTAAAGCATTTGTATATACAATGTGTATATAAAGAGGGTAATTAGAAGGTTTTTCGGGCGATTTTTGAGAAAATACGTGTTTGTGGTGGCGCGGAGTGGAGGGAATCGCTATAGTTGACAGCAGAACAAAAAAAGTCCGGCGCAGAGTATGAGGCTCTACACCGGACAAAAATCACAAACGATATATGAGGTATCGTTATGAATTATGATAGCACTGCTCTAGCAGTTTCGCAAGTAAAACCCCCTGCACAGCTCTTCCTGAACCTACCCTTAGAGATAGCCCAATTGCCTCTGCGGCCGTCTGCTAAACTCGTCTACGGGGCGTTAAAGATGCATTGTAGGCATCGAGACGTTTGCCGTGTTCGATGGGCTACCTTGCAAGCGGAGACAGGACTATCTCGTGCTTCGATAGCTCGCGCCCTCAAAGAGTTGAGAACTGAGAGGCTTGTAGCCAATCTACGAACGGGGCGTAGCTCGTATTACGCGATCTACCCGCCGACAAAAGAAGGCGAACCGACTACGGGGGTCTCAGATGCGGACGAACCCGCATATACAGACCCACATACAAGCCCTCCTGATATACCTCAAAATGACGTAAGTGGGATAAAGGGTCATACTTACGACACTTCTGGAGATGACTGTTCTTCTGTGGACAATTCTACGAAGTCTCACTCTGATCACTTCCACAAAAGAGATTTAGCTGAAGCTATTACTACTCCTAGCTATATACCAACCGAAAGACACAGTACTGGGCATAAAAACACCCATAAATGGTGTAAAAACGAAACAAACCCAACTGTTTGTGACGATGAGAAAGACAAGAACCTCGACAAGGATGATAGAACGACCCAAATAGCCCCTCTAATCGCATTTCTCCTCGCGCCCATAGAGAATGGAGGATTAGGTTGGAAACCGCATAGAGGGCATTTAGAGCGCGTTCTGGGGTATATCTCCGAAGTAGGACTCGAACAGGTGACAAAGACGGCGTATAGGTGTTTTGAGGAAGGGAACAACGGAGGCGCGGCCCTCTGGGATTGGACGCTGAGCCAGAAAGGATTTAGGCGATGAAAGTGAACAAGACCGCCGTAATAGTTTCGATTTTAATCGGCGTGGGAGCGTGGGCAGTATGTGACAGTTGGATGTCTGCGTCCAATGAACCGAAATTCGGTTTCGGGGTATTCCTTTTTTCCCTCGTCATCCTCCACGCAAAACCAGAGCTGATGGGCAAACTGCACGAACCCGACAATGGAGAAAAGGAAGAAGACACCTGACCGCTTTAGGCCACGTGATCGATCGCACAGACTCTTGCTTGACCAGTTTGAAACAAAACTCGGCTCACCCTGTGGCCTGAATCTGTAGTCGTGGGAAAAGGGTCAGAAAGGATTTAGGCGATGAAAGTGCTAAAATTAGCAATAGTCGTAGCCATAGCGTATGGCGTTTGGTTTCAGTTCATAGGCAATGTTTACGAAACTGGAAGATGGAGATTAAGCGAAGAATGCGGTAGAATCGGCTCAGACCGTGTACGGGCTATGTGGGTTTCTGCACAAGCAGCTATCCACGATAAAGGAAGACAGCGTTCGAGTACTATGGGTTATGCAATTGATTATCATAATAATCTTTACAGCAATCTCACACAGGCTGATAAAAAGTGTCTTTTGTGGTTGTTGGCCAACTCCGATTAACAGCAGAAAGAAGAAGACACCTGACCGCTTTAAGCCACGTGAGCGAGCCTGACTTGGCCTGTTTAGGTCACGCGACGACGCCCCGATATGCACCTTTAGGCCATACGTCGGCCGCCCCAGTGGCCTGAATCTGTATTCGCGGGAAAGGGCGCATGGAGGTGCGACTCTGTGGGGTTGGACACTGATCCAGAAAGAATTTAGGTGATGAAACGATTACATATGTTAACATACCTAGGGGTATTGGCTGTGTTCATTTCTTCAGTCAACGCGCTTACAGGAGACTTAGATTTAGATGGAGACGTAGATTTTGCTGATTTCTTTCTACTGGCGGATAACTTCGGCAAGAAGGGAGCTATCGCAGACAATTGTGGAAATGAAATCGCATTACCAAACGAAACGGGCGAACTCGTAGGGACTGTCGACGGGTTGGCTTATATCCGTATTAATTATGTGCAAGCTGTAAGCTGGGACGCAGATGCGGAAGACGACGGAATAAGGGTGATTTTCACCCTGATAGATAGTCAGGGTAATCGTATTACGTCAAGAGACATAGATGACGGGGTAGTAGTCAAACTTAATCTTCGGATTTTTACTTCAAAAGGATATCTCAGCTACGAAAAGCTTTCTGAAACGCCTTTTTACGATAGAGACTTTATTGTAAGAGGAGAGGACATTACCAACGCGATTCGTCTGCCTTTTGAGGAGTATGTCTCTAAGATCCCATCTACGCGGTATGTAACCAACACAGGTAGTGTGACTACAATTGTCGAATTGCGATTAATTCAATCGGATGCTACCGTGTTCGCTGCCCAAACACAGGATGCTATGGAAGTCGAATGAACTTATGTCAGTTAGCAATATCGAACTCGGCGTGTGACCACAGATACTCTCGAATAATTTCTTCGAGGTCGCCATCGTCGATTTCAAGTTTGTACTCGACGAAGCCCTCGTCTTTATAGAATTTCACGGGATAGATATCGCGCAAGGGGAGACCTCCACACTTTTGAAATGAACCTTTTCGAGGGAATGTGCAAAAAAGCGGAGGGCGCATCAAGGATTAGATAGTTACGCTCCGGGTCGTTATCGAAACTATACATCTGAGCAGCTTTTAAGAATTGAGGGATTCAGACGTTTGAATTGGGCGTTGGTCTGGTCGCCGTCATGGTGTCCTCAAACGACAATCCTCATCCTCATACTCCATTTCCACGGTCGTGTGTTCGCACTCCAATTCTTCTCCTATTGCCAGGACGGCACTCTTGACCCGGAGCATAGTCTCTTTCGTTGCCTGGCTTTCAACTACAACATGGGTTGTCAGCACATTATGTTCCCCATCGAGCGACCAGAGGTGGGTATGATGGGTAGAAAGGATGCCCTCAATAGCTTGTAAGCGCTGTTCCACCTGCTTCATGTCGATGGTGCTGGGCACGCCCTGCAAAAATAGGACAAGGGTTTTTCGGAGATTGCGCACCACATTATAGAGGACGTACACGGTAATTAGTATCGACAGGGTAGGGTCGAGGATATACCAGTCGACAAAAAGCATGACGATGCTCACCACCAACACGGCAACCCAACCCAGCACATCTTCGAGTAGATGCCAGGTGACCACCTGGGCATTGAGTGATTTTCCCTTTTTTACCCGTAAGACAGCCAAGCCGTTTACCACGATACCCGCCACCGCAAACCCCAACATACCGGCGGCGTTGACGGGTTCCGGGTGGAGGATGCGGGGCATAGCGGTCGCCAGGACAAACACGCTACCGGTCACTAGGACAATAGCATTGACCAGCGCTCCCAACAGCGAGAAGCGTCGATAGCCGTAGGAAAACGTGGCATCCCGGCCCTTGTTTGAATAGCGTTCTAAAAACCAGGCCAGCCCCAGTGACAAACTATCGCCTAAATCGTGCAGGGCATCAGCAACGATGGCGGCGCTGTTGGTCCACAGGCCGCCTATAATTTCGACGATAGTGAAGCCCAGGTTGAGAAAGAAGGCTACGCGGATATCTCCGGTGTTTTGGTGGTCGTGAGTGTGTGCCATATGACCTCTTTCGGGCGTGTATTTGGTAGGTGGGGCACGACGGGCGCCCCACCTACACTCCCTCCTTAGGTAGCGGGGGCTCCCCGCTCATCAGTACTAATGCGCACGGCCTCTTCCACGGGGCTAACATAGATTAAGCGGCCAGTACATCGCTGGTTTCATCGTGATTGAGTTGTGCCGCAAACCACTTGTAGAGGGCCGGCAGCACCAGTAGGGTCAACACGGTGGAACTGACCAGGCCGCCCACCACTACGGTAGCCAGCGGGCGCTGCACTTCACTGCCCGTGCCGCTGGAAAACAACAGCGGAATCAACCCCAACGCTGTCGTCAATGCCGTCATCAACACCGGCCGCACGCGCAGACAGGCCCCTTGGATGGAGGCATCATCGACCTCTACGCCATCACGGATGAGCTGGTTGAAGTAGGTCACCAGCACCATGCCGTTTTCCAAGGCAATGCCGAAGAGAGCGATAAAACCGACCGAAGAGGGCACCGAGAGGTTTTGTCCCGTCAGCCACAGTGCCACCACTCCACCGACCAGTGCCAAAGGGATGTTTAGCAGAATCAACGCCGCGTTCTTAATGGAATTAAAGCTGGAAAACAGCAGCAAAAACAGCACGAACAACGTAATGGGAATGACCACGGCCAGCCGCTTATTGGCCTCTTGTTGCAAGCGAAACTGCCCGCCCCAGGTCACCAAATAACCGGGGGACAGGGTCACTTGCTCATCGATGGCTTTTTGCGCTTCTTCGACAAAGGAGCCGATGTCCCGGTCGGTGACGTTACACTGGACCGAAATAAAGCGCTGGCTCTTTTCCCGGGTGATTTGCCGGGGGCCTATGACTTCTTCCAAGCGCGCCAATTCGACCAGCGGCACTTTGACGCCGTCGGGAGCTTCGACCAGCAGTTGGGCTATGGCCTCGGGCGTATCGCGATACTGGGGGGCAAAGCGCACCAGTATTTCAAAGCGGCGGATGCCTTCAAAGACCTGGCCGGCTTCTTGGCCACCCACGGCGGCTTGGATAACCTCCTGGACATCGGCCACGTTGACGCCATAACGGGCGATAGCCTGACGGTCAACGCGAATGAGCAACTGCGGCATACCGCTAACCTGGTCCACCTGCACATCGGCCGCGCCCCTTACGGTGCCCACCACCTGGGCAATTTCTTCGGCTTTGCGTTTGAGTTCATCCAAATCGTCTCCGAAGAGTTTGATGGCCAACTCCGCCCGCACCCCTTCAAGCAATTCGTCGACGGTCATGGCAATGGGCTGGGTGAAATTGGTGAGCACACCGGGAATCTCCCCCAACTCGTCGCGGATGACCGCCTGGAGCTCTTCTTGATTTTCCGCCGAGCGCCATTCGTCTTTGGGTTTGAGCAATAGATACATTTCGGCGCTGTTGATGGGGTCGGTGTGGGCGCCGACTTCCCCGCGACCAATCCGCGTGACCGCGCCGGTAATCTCGGGAATTTTTACCAAGCGCCGTTCAACCGATTGCGTAATGCGAGTACTTTCTTTGAGCGATATAGAAGGGGCCATCGTTAACCGCAGCACAATGGTGCCCTCCTGCAGGGCAGGCGTAAATTCCGAGCCCAGCCGGGGGAAAATCACGGCGCCAATCAGCAAAAGCCCTCCAGCCAAGCCCAAGGCCCAGCTGCGGTGCGCCACAAAACGCGCGACCAGCGGTCGATATACCGCAACCAGGTGACGCACCACCCAGCCTTCGCTGGCCTGGTCTGCTTCGCCTTCCCGTTTGGGGGACCGCATCAACAGATGCGAGAGGGTGGGCGCCAGGAAGATGGCGAAAATAAGGGAGCCCAGCATCGCCAGGGCCACCGTGTATGCCAGCGGGCGGAAGGTCTTGCCTTCGACGCCCTGGAGGGTAAACAGGGGCAGAAAAACAACGATGATAATGACAATAGCAAAGACGATGGGCCGGCCGACTTCAATGCAGGCGCGCATGACCACCTGAATGCGGCTTTCATCCGGCTTGGCCGCCCGCAGCATGCGGTCCACGTTTTCGACCACCACAATGGTGCCGTCGACCATCATGCCGATAGCGATGGCCAGGCCCCCCAACGACATCAAATTTGCCGAAAGACCAAAGTAATACATGCCCATGGTCGCAAAGAGGACGGAAAAAGGGATGGATAACGCGGCCACGATACTGGGCCTAAAGCTGCCCATGAAAACGATTAAAACGAGGGTTACTAAAACAATGCCCTGAACGAGCGCATCGGTGACGGTCGCCACACAAGCGGCCACCAGCGTCTTTTGCTCGTAGTAGGGCACCAGGCGCACGCCCTCGGGCAGGATACGGTTAATCTCGGCCATCTTGACTTCGACCTGGTCAATGACCGTAGACGAATTGGAGCCAAAGAGCTTTACGACCATGCCGGCCACCACCTCTTCAGTGCCGTTGCGCGTTTGCACGCCGCGCCGAATCGCCCCGCCAATTTCCACCGTGGCCAATTGATTAAGGAAAATCGGCGTGCCATCTTGGGCTTTAATGACGATGTTTTGCAG
>MDTB01062025.1_pt1 | contig 11658 bp, 13 predicted proteins | sample 811161 | NCBI WGS metagenome assembly MDTB01 (sample SAMN05326650, study PRJNA326480) | marine metagenome | isolation source: seawater | place: Mediterranean Sea | collected 2009
AATATTATTTCTTATTGTTTATTTGTTTACTTGTAATGCAAATTATTAACTCCTATTTAATATTTCTATTAAATAATAATCAAATTAACCTATATTATTATTATTCAATAAATATTTTATTTCTAATATTTTTTTTCTACACAATATTTAATTTTAATGAAATTATTTAAACTACTTTATTTAAAATTTACTTTATCTTTAACAATATGTTTTGTCTCAAGTTTTATAATGTTTTTTATCTTCTCATTAATAAGTAATTTAAATGAAGAGCATAAATTTAATAAAATTATAGAACTTAGTTTTTTAAATGCCCTACAAATATTAGTATATGTCCCATCTTTTATTTTTTTACTATCTGTAATTTTATTTACTATTTTTTTAAAATCTAATAATGAAATTATAATTATAAAAAGTTATTTAAATATAAAAAAATATCTAATTTTTTTTACACCAATTATTCTATTATTTACTTTTTTAGAAATAGAAAAGAAAGATTTATCTGAATATTTAGAAGATAGTAAAAATAATATTTTTGATTTAAACAATGGCTCAACAGCAAAAATAATTGTTGACGATAGTGAGGATAATAAAACTTTCACTATTTTAAAAAATATTAATTTTAATGATCCTAGTGATTCAGAATATTGGTTTTATTCAATTTCAAATAATAAAATAAATGAGGCTGAATTTAGTAATAACTTAATTTTTAAAAATAATGAACTTATTATTAAAAGTTACACACAATATAAAGAGGAAGGTATTAAAGATTTTTTTAAACAAAAAATTATTAATTCTAATTATATTGACCTTATCCCTAAAAGTTCGATTGTAAAATATATTTCAAAATCAAAAAATATTAAACTTGATACCTATTTAATTAATTTAATAGTTTTTTTTATATTTTTTCTTTGCTTTATTTTTTTATTTTTCTTCAATACTAAGTTTGTTAGTTTAAAACAAAGTCTATTAAGTCCTGTTTTAACATGTATAACTATTCTTATATACACATTTTTAATCTTTAATAATTCAATAAGTGCTTATAAACAAGAGTTTGAATTATTAGGAAGTCTGGTTATGGGTATGTTTTTGTTGAAAGTATTTTTGAATGAGTAGATGCTTAACCGCCTTTTTAATAATAATTATTTTTTTTAGACAAATAATATTCCTTAGTGCTAATAATAACGACACATACATAAATACAACAAATATTGTATATGATGAGGTCAAAGAAATTGTTGAACTTTCTGAAAATTCTAAAATAAATATTAATAATACTAATATACTTGTTGATAGAGGTATTATTGACTACAAAAATGAAAAAGTTGAAGTATTTGGGGATTTTTATCTTTATCAAGAAATAAACATACTAAGTGGGAAAGATTTAAAAGGTGATATAAATTTAAATAATTTTACAGCATCCGATGTTAGTTATATTTACAATGATGATTTAAAAATTGACTCTGACAGTGCTAAGAGAACTGAAAATATAATATATTTCTATAATAATTTTCTTACACCTTGTGAATTAGATGGTTATTTTGGCTGTCCTACATGGTCACTTAGGATTGATGAAACAAAGTATGTTGTTGATAAAGATAAATTTGTTCATTTTGATACTTTTTTGCAAATAGCTGATTACAAATTATTTTATCTACCATATTTTTCTCATTACGGAGCAAAAGCTCCAAGACAGAGAGGTTTCTTAACACCTACATTAGAATTTGAAATTGGAGGAAATAGTGGAATGTATGCTCCTTACTATCTACCAATAGGTGTTAATACAGATATTAAATTTACTCCAAAGTTTTTTATTTCTGATGGTTTTAATTTTATGAATAATTACAACTTTAATACCCTTTTAAACCATAAAATGTCAGGTGGTGATCTAACTCTAGAGATTGATAATATTAAAAATTCAAATGATACCAATGTAAACACTTCAGCAAAAATGAGTTTTAAACAAGTTTTGGATAAAAATAAAGTTTTATCCTTTAATGGATTAGCAACGAATAGCATCTCAACAACTAGGTCAATAAATGAAGAGCCTGTTAAATTTGAAAATATTTATTTAAAATTAGATAATTACAATCTTTTTTTAAAAGATGATTATCTAAAAACAGAGATAAATACAGTAGAGTCTTTTGATTCAACTAACGTTTCATTAATTCCTGTTACGCCTAGTTTTAAATATCAAAATAATTTTTACCTCAATGAAAAAATTTCAAATCAAAATGAAATAGATTTATTAATTATAAAAAGAAATGAGTCGCAGTCTGACCTGCCATCAGAAAATAATAACTTGAAAATAAATAATTACTTTTTTCATAACAAAAAATTAAATAATATTAATATATATAATAAATTATCTTTAATAAGTGGCTTTAGTGACTACAAATTTGTTAATAACAATAATTTAAATAGTAGTGAATCTTTCAATCACCTCATTTTATCCTCTGATTTGCATTCAAATTTATATGAAAAAATTACTCCAAGAATAAAGTTAATTATTAATCAGGAAATCAACAATTCGGGGGGTACATTAAATGAAGATAGTGAAGCAATAACATTTAATTATCAAAACTCATACTCTGATAACAGATTTTATGGAACTGATTTAAAGGACAATACATCAAGATTAGTTTATGGATTTGAAAAAGAATTTTTTATAAATAATAAACAAATTAATATTAATTCTAGTCAGTCTTATGATATAAAAAAAAATAATAACTATAGTAATAAAGTAAATCAAAATTCAAATTTCTCAGATTATTCTTTTGAAGGTAATACAAAAATTAATAATTTATTTTTTAGTATTGATGCTAGACTTGATAAAAATAGTCTTAATAACAAAGAGTTAAATTTTATACTTACTACAAATAAACCATTTGATATTTCCCTTAACTATCATCAAACTAGTAAAGAAGCCTTTTTAGAAAAATCAAATGATACCGAATACTTAGGAGTTGCTCTAAAAAAAGAAATTAATGAAAATCTTATTTTTTCTTATGCATCAAACATTGATCTTAAAAACAACTTTAGTCCTTATTATGACTCTTTAGGATTAAAGATTTATGATGAATGTTCAGAGTTAAACATTGAATATTCAAATAAACGTTACAATGATAGGTATAATACTGCTCCTGAGGAGATTATAAGTATAAGTTTCAATATGGATTATTTAGGATTTTTTGGATATGAACAAACAACAGACTTATTTTTTCAAGAACCTGGAAATTTTGATTATGGATTATAGATCAATAATTAAATTTTTAATTTTTTTTAGTTTTTTTTTATTACCTATAAATTTATATCCTAATATTGTTTATGATAAAAATAATATAATTATTACACAATTAGATTTAAAAAACTATAAGCAATTATATTTCGAAAATTATGGTGAAAATATCAATAACTCAAATGCACTAAAAAATATTATAATTTTAAAAAACGTAATTAAAAATTTTAGTAAAAATAATCCTGACTTTCTTGAAAAATTAGATGATGTATTAAATCTAGAAATTGGGAGTGAAATGATGAATAAACCAATAGTAAGAGATTACATGAGATACTTTAAAATTAGAAATGAGTTTATTATTGATTTTTATAATACTAATTTCAATATTGACGATTTACAAGTAATATTCAATTTATACAAAAAAATAGAACTTCCAGTTAGTGTAAATGATTGTTTAACAATATCAAAAATTGTTAACTTTAAAGATAATAATAAATTTATTAATGATTTTTATAAAAACTTAAGAAAGAGAGAGAGAAAATTTGAGACTTTAATAGATAATATAAAATATAACATATGTATTGACTCAAAAACATTTCAAATATTTGAAAATGATATTTTAAAATATATAGAAATTAATACAAAGGATGACTTTGAAAAATTTATTTATGATCAACAAAAATGAAACTAAAAAATATGTTTTTTTAGGCGATATAAACTCAATAAATATTGAAATAGTTGTAAAGTCACATAGTTACTTAAAGGAAAGATTGAAATATTTATTGATTGGTAATTCATCAGAATTAAAAAAATACTTAAAAAAAATTAAGTCAAAAATTCTAGTTAATGAAATTTTAGATCCTATAAATTTTTTAAACTATAAAAAAAACCAAATCAATATTTTCAATGTTGAAAAAATATATAAAGAAAAATACAAAAATTTATTAAACCAATTATCTATATCGAATAATCTATCTAACTATACAAAATTTGATTTAATTACAATGCCTATCGACAAATCTATTTTTAAAGAAAATATTAAATTTGTTGGTGTTACTGAATATTTAGGAAAATTAAATAATTGTATGACTGTAATGTTAATGCGTGGAGAAAATTTTTCTGTAATTCCACTAACTACTCATATTAATTTAAAGTATGTCCATAAAAATATAAATTATAGAAAAATTAATGAGATACTTAATAACCTATTAACTTTATTAAAGTCAAAAAAATACAAATTAAATTTTAGAGTCATAAAATTTTTGTGTTACAATCCACATTGTGGAGAAAATGGTACTTTAGGTAATCAAGATAAAATTATATCTGAATTACTTAATAAAAATTTTAAAAATATTTTAGGTCCTTTGCCGGCAGACAGTGCTTTCAAAAACTATAATAAAAATACTTTATTTATATCCACATATCATGATCAGGTTTTAATACCGTTTAAGATTATAAATAAAAAGGGATTTAATTTAACTTTAGGTCTTAATTATCGTAGACTTAGTCCAGCTCACGGAACTGCAACCAACATTAAATATAAAAATAAATCTGTAAACAAATCTTATTTAGCATGTATGCTCAGCTAAAAAGAAAATATAGTCAAAATTTTCTTATTGATAATAATATAAAGAATAAAATTAGTGATCTAATAAAAAATAATAATTTAAATATTTTAGAGATTGGCCCTGGAGATGGAAGACTAACTGAAAGAATCTTAAAGACAAAGCCATTAAGACTTGACTTGATTGAGATTGATAATGATTTAGTAAATATTTTAAGTAATAAATATAAAAATTATGATTTTATAAATATAATTAATGAGGATATTTTAAAAATTGAATTGAAGAATAAATACGATTTAGTAGTTTCAAATTTACCATATAACATTTCTTCTCAGGTACTTATAAAGCTTTCTCTTATGAAAAAAAATCCAAAAGAAATGATACTAATGTTTCAGAAAGAATTTGCACTTAAATTATTAGAAAATAATTTAAACTCTCTAAATTCAATTATAAATTGTTTTTATGATATAAAATTAGCTTTCAATGTTAGTAAATATTGTTTTAGACCAATTCCCAAAGTTGACTCAAGTGTTCTAAAATTTGAAAAGTTATCAAAAGACTTAATAAATAAAAGTGAAATTGAAGATTTTATAAAATTTAAGAAATATTTATTTTCACACAAAAGAAAATCGCTAAAGAATCTTTTGAAAAAATATAAAATTAGTGGAGGATTTAACTTAAATTTGAGGGCTGAAAGTTTAGAATTAAAAGAATTAATAAAGATTTTTAGAATAATTAATTTCTAAATTTGTTAACAAAATTAGTCAGATTAATAAGTCTTGATTTTTTAAGCCTCTCTGCATTTATTATATTTTCAATTTTATTAGCACATGTTTGTAAATCTTTATTTACAATAACATAATCATATTCTGGAAAATGAGAAATTTCGTTTTGAACTAAGTTCATCCTTTTTTTCATTTCATTTTGGGTATCTCTTCCCCTAATTTGAAGTCTCTTTATTAATTCTTTTTTACTTGGTGGGAGTATAAATATACCAATCACGTCCATATTACTTTGTTTTAACTGCTGATAACCTTGCCAATCAATATCAAATAGTACGTCCTTTTTTTTTTTCAAAAAAATTATTAACAGTTTGTTTTAAGGTTCCATATTTATGACCAAAAACTTTTGCTGATTCTAAAAAATTTTTCTTTTTATTAAAATGATTAAATTCTTTCTCACTCAAAAAAAAATAATCTTTTTTGTTTACCTCTCCTTTTCTTCTTGGTCTAGTTGTGCAAGATATTGATAGTGAAAGAGATTTATCTTTTGATACTAAAATTTTTGAAATTGTTGTCTTGCCAGCTCCCGAGGGGGACGATAAAACAATACAAAAATTTTTACTTTTAAGTACCAATGACTAAACTTGCGTTTGTTCCTCCAAAACCAAAAGAATTTGAAATAATATTTTTAACTGATTTGGAAATGGATGAATGAGGTATAAGATTTACACTACTTTCTATATCAGGATTATCAAGATTTAGAGTCGGTGGTAATGTTTTTGTTTCAATAGATTTAAGTGAAAATATTGCTTCCACTGCTCCTGCAGCTCCCAAAAGGTGTCCTATGGCAGATTTGTTTGAACTCATAAATAGACTCTTATTAGCTCCGAATAATCTCTCTACAGCATGTAATTCTATTGTATCTCCTACTTGAGTAGAAGTACCATGAGCATTAACATATTCTATTTGATCAGAATTAAGTCTAGACTCTTGTAAAGCCATTTCCATAGCTCTATAACCACCATTGCCATCCTCTGCAGGTTTTGTTATATGAAAAGCATCTCCTGACATTCCATAACCTTTAATTTCTCCGTAAATTTTAGCGTTTCTTCTTTTTGCATGCTCTAATTCTTCTAAAACTAAAACACCAGCACCTTCCCCCATTACAAAACCCGATCTATCTCTATCCCATGGTCTTGAACCTTTTTTAGGATTGTCGTTAAAAGTATCACATAATGCTCTTGCAGCAGAGAAACCAGAGATACCGAGAGGGCATATTGCTGCCTCAGCACCCCCACAAACCATAAGATCTGCTTTATTATTTTTTATTAGAGTAAAAGAGTCTCCTATTGCATGAGTTCCAGTTGCGCAAGCAGTAACAGGCGAACTATTTGGGCCTTTAAGGTTATATTTAATTGAAATATAACCAGACAATAAATTGATGAGAGACGATGGTATAAAAAAAGGTGAGATTTTTCTTAATCCTTGATTGTCTAAAATTGAGGAGTTTTTATAAATTGTATCTAGGCCTCCTATTCCAGATCCAACCATAACACCAGATCTATAAGATTTTTGATTTTCAGATACAAAACCAGAGTCTTTAATCGCTTCTTCTGCAGCAATTAAACCTAAGGTGATAAATCTATCAATTTTTCTTTGTTCTCTTATGCTTACAATATCATCACTAATTTTAGAATCATCTATTGTACCTGCGATCTTACAAGGATAATTATCTACTTTAAATTTAGTTATTTTTGAAATGCCACTATTAGAGCTAATAAGTGAGTTCCAAGAGGTATCAACGCTATTACCTAATGGGTTAATGGTACCAAGTCCGGTAGCTACTACTCGCCTCAATTGTTATGTTTTCTTATACTAGTTTGAATTAGCTGATAAGTACGTAACCGCATCTTTAAGTGTTACAATTTTTTCGGCAGCATCGTCTGGTATTTCGCAGCCAAATTCTTCCTCAAATGCCATTACTAGTTCAACTGTATCTAAACTGTCTGCACCTAAGTCATCAATAAACTTTGAGTCACTTTGAATTTTTGCTTCATCAACACCTAAATGCTCAACTACAATTTTTTTTACTCTTTCTTCTGTATCGCTCATTTTAAAAACCTCTTAGTATTAAATTTAAAAGTTCGTACCACATTATAGTTAATATTCAAATAGTTAAATTAGAGCCAAGCCACCATTTACATGCAAAGTCTGTCCTGTAATATAATCTGCATTTTCTGAGCATAAAAAACCCACTGCTTTAGCTATATCAACAGAATTACCAAGTTTTTTCATTGGAATTCTCTCTAAAATAGCATTTTTTTGATCATTATTGAGTTTATCGGTCATATTAGACTGAATAAAACCAGGTGCTACGCTATTTACTGTAATATTTCTTGTTGATAATTCTAAAGCAAGTGATTTAACCATACCCGAAATAGCTGCTTTTGACGCTGTATAGTTAACTTGTCCTGGATTTCCTGTATGAGCAACTACAGATGAAATAAATACAATTCTTCCAAATCTTTTCTTTATCATTTTTTTAGTAAAATGTTTAAGTAAGTGAAAAGATGAATTCAAATTAACATTTATAACACTATTCCAATCTTCTGAAGACATTCTTAAAAAAATGTTATCTCTATTTAAACCTGCATTTAAAACTAAATAATCAATGTCAAAGTCAAAAAGTTCATCTAAATTTAAATTTTCTATATTATTTAAATCCAATTCTTTAAAATTAATATAATTTTGGTCAGATTTTATTTTGTTCGTATTTGTAGTTGTTGAATAAATTTCTTTACATCGATTATTGTAAAAATAATTGCATATAGAGCTTCCGATAGAACCCGTACCACCAGTAACTAATAGACTCTTATCTTTAAACATTATTAATATCTTCTATGTTACAAAATGAGTATTTCTCACCATCATAGTCTTTTGGCAAAAAATTTAATAATGTTTTTTTTGGTCCAATTTCAATAAATGTATTAATTTCATTTTTTAAAATAGTTTTAATAGTATCTGACCACATCACTGGGGAGTGTATCTGATGTGATAACTGTTTACCATAATCTCTCTCAGATATATTTTTATAGTTAACAAGATTGTGATTTGAAATTAGATCAATATTAATTTTTTTAAATTTATTATTTTTTATTTTTTCTCTGAATATTTTTGAACTATCTTTCATTAAATTAGAATGAAATGGTGCAGAAACATTTAATGGTATAAATTTTCCAATTGGATTTTGTTCTTTAAATTGATTAACGATATCTTTGAGACCACAAATAACAACTTGTTTATCAGAATTTAGATTAGCCATGTAAACACCCTCACCGAATAGAGTCTCATCTATTTTTAAATTTTCTTTTTTTAAAATTGCATACATTGCATATTTATTAGGGTCTGAGACTATTGACATTGAATCTCCTCGACACTTTACTACTTCAAGCATATCCTCGAAATTTAATGTATCTGCAAAGTACAATGCACAATATTCTCCTAATGAATGACCTGCTAATGTTATTTTAGTGAAGTTTTTATAAAAATAATCTTTACAAAGATCAATCAATATAGAACTAAATACAAAAATCATGGGTTGACTATATTGAGTCAAATTTAATAAATTAGGGTTACTTTGGGCTTCTAATAAATCATATCCAAGTATTTTTGAGCTCATAGAATATCGTTCCTTAACCCAGTTATATTTATTAATAAAATCAAGGCCCATTTCAGCAAATTGTGATCCCTGACCCGTAAAAAGCAAAGAAAGATTTTTGTTTGACATATTTAAATTATATCTGTAGACACTCTTTTTACATGACTAACATATATGAAACAACAATTATAGTAAAACCTGATCTCGCAAATGATCAAATGAAAAATTTTAATACATCTATTGATCAATTTTTTTCAGAAAGTAACATTAACATTGGTTACAAAGAAGATTGGGGTATTAAAAATCTTAAATCTTCAATTGATAAGTACAACAAAGGTTCATTTAAATTTATGAGATTTCATTCCAGCTCTGATTTCCCAAAAAGATTAGATGTTTTCTTAAAATTTAATACTGATTGTCTGAGGTTTCTCATCACTAAATCATTCAATGAGTTAGAAGAAGTTACTCCTCAGGTAAATAAAGATAATTAATGAAAAAAAATTTAAATATATCTAACGATGAATTAATGAAGTTGGACTATAAACACACTTATATCTTGAGAAAATTTACAAATGACAATGGAAAGATTATACCTCAAAGAGTCACTAATATGTCTAGATCTATTCACACTAAAATTGCAAAAGCAATTAAACAGGCGAGATTCTTATCTTTGTTATAACGTAATGGCTAAAGTTGTTGTTTTAGAGAAATTCAAAAAAAACTGGGATATAGGACTAGTAGTATCTGTAAAAGATGGTTATGCTCGAAACTACTTAGTCCCAAACGGTAAAGCTAAATTTGCAACAAAACAAAATGTTGAAGAAATTAAATTACTAGAAAAGAGTCTTTTAAAAAAAGATGATGAAAATAAATCTAAGGCTAGTGAAACTGCATCAAAAATCAATGAACTAAAATTAATAAAAGAAATAGCAGCTAAAGAAAACGGAGAGCTATATGGTTCTTTAAATGTGACTGATATCATAACTTTTTTAAACGAAAATGAATTAAATATTCAAAAAAAGTTTGTTAAGCTTGGAAACAAAATTAAAACTATTGGTGCATACTCAGTAGATATAGACTTACATCCTGAGGTAAATTGTTCACTTGATATTGAGATCTTATCCCCTAAAACTTCTACCTAAGACTATCTTTTTTTTAATTTTTAAATAACTTTAAATTACATGCAAAAAAATTTTGAGAGTTTAAAAGATAATGATTTAGAAATTATTGTTATTGCTTATATACTTAAGCATCCTGATTTAATTGATACACATTTCGAATACTTGGATAATTCTTTATTTGCTAATACAGAAAATTTAAAAATTTTTAATGTGTTAGAAGATTTTTATAAGTCACAAAAAAGTGTCTCAATTAATACAATTAAGAATTATATCCCAGATATTCAGTCCAAAACACATAAAGAGCTCTCATTTCAAATAGATCAAATTGTGTTTTCGAAAGATGTTTTTTCTGATTATTTAAAAACCCTTCAGGAATTACACTTAAGGAGAGAACTTTTCAAAATTACGCAAAATAAAAATAATGAATCTACAACTTTCGAGACATCGAATAGTATCAAAGATATTTTTTTGGACCTTGAAAAACAACTTTTTGATTTATCTAATTTAAAAAAAGATAATTATGAATTTAGAAACTTTGCCTCTGTTACAAAAGCCTCTCTAAAGTTAGTAGAAAAAGCATTTAAAAAGAAAGGTAAGTATTCTGGTATTGTCTCAGGTTTTGTTGATTTAGATAACATGTTAGGAGGATTACAAAATTCTGACCTTATTATTCTTGCAGGTAGACCCTCGATGGGTAAAACTGCACTTGCTACAAACATAGCTTTTAATGCTGCTAAATATTTTTCTCAAGAAGAGGATAAAGGTTCAGTTGTAATGTTCTCTTTAGAAATGTCTGCTGAGCAAATTGGTTTGAGAATTTTAGCTGAACAATCTAAAATACCAAGTGATAAGCTTCGAAAAGGGGAACTTAATGAAAAAGACTCTCTAGACCTTCAAAATTCATATCAGGAAATAAATAATTTAAATTTTTTCTTTGATGATAGCCCAAATTTAACTGTTTCTGAATTGAGATCTAAGCTTCGTAGATATAAAAATAATTATAATATTAAACTAGTTTTGATCGATTATCTACAATTGATAAAACCTGAGAGTAATAAAGATAATAGAGTTAATGAGTTATCTGAAATTACTAGAAATTTAAAACAGTTAGCAAAAGAATTTGACTTACCTGTCATTTCACTTTCTCAGCTTTCACGTCAAGTTGAAAATAGAGATGATAAAAGGCCACTTCTCTCTGATTTGAGAGAGTCTGGTAGTATTGAACAAGACGCAGATGTTGTGATGTTTATTTACAGAGAAAGTTACTACTTACAAAGAAACGAGCCAATTAGAGGGGCTGATGAAACTCAAGAGTCTTATCAAAGAAAACATGACTCATGGAAAGATAGGAATGAGC
>MDTB01080136.1_pt1 | contig 11658 bp, 10 predicted proteins | sample 811161 | NCBI WGS metagenome assembly MDTB01 (sample SAMN05326650, study PRJNA326480) | marine metagenome | isolation source: seawater | place: Mediterranean Sea | collected 2009
ATGTATAATATATTAGATGAAAATATTGGCAGAGAAGTAAAAATACGTGCTGATAAAGAATTAAATGATATCTTGATAGAAGAATTAAATAAAAAATCATCATTTAATATCTTATCTGAGGAAAATGAAGATAATACCCTACTAAAAGGTGAATACAATTGGATTTTGGATCCATTAGACGGTAGTTATAATTATTACCGTGGAATTCCTATTTATTGTATTTCGCTTGCATTATGGAATGGGTATGAGCCTGTTCTAGGAGTGATTTATGATCTTACAAAAAATGATATTTATCATACTATTATTGGTGAGAGTGCATATAAAAATAAAGATCAGATAAATGTTAGTGAAGTAAAGGATTATTCTGAGGCATCAATTTCCACCGGTTTTCCTGTAAATTTTACTTATTCTAGGTCTAGTGTGACAAAGTTTATAGATAATGTTCAAAAATATAAAAAGATTAGATTATTTGGGTCTGCGGGGATGTCGCTTACGTTTCTAGCCTCTGGAAAAATTGACGCATATTTTGAAGAGAATATTATGATTTGGGATGTTGCAGCAGGAATATCCTTAGTTAAAGGAGCAGGTGGCCAAGTTAGATATAGAAATGGAAGTATAAAAAATAGTCTTATTGTAAGTGCTTCAAATAATTTTTTACCAATTAATGACTAACTAAAAAATAGGATAAATTATGAATAACATAGATTTGGCATATGAAAAGTCCTCTAGCTTCTCTGATTTTTCTGCAAGATATTTTAACTATCTTTCAGAAATCCAAAATAAAATCAATCCAGCGGAGTTAGATGCGTTTGTTAACCAATTTCTAGAAGCAAGAGATAATAATAAAACAATATTTGTTGCAGGTAATGGAGGGTCTGCTGCGACGGCAACAACCCTAGCAAATGACATAGGATTTGATATAATAAAAAAAACTGGAACAAATCAACCTTTTAAGGTTTTTGCTTTGACAGACAACGCATCTGTTATCACTGCAATATCTAATGATGTTGGTTATGAAAATATATTTATTAGTCAACTAAAAATTCATTACAAGCAAGGAGATATGCTTGTTGTCATTTCAGCTAGCGGGAATTCAAAAAATGTTGTACTGGCATCTGAATGGGTAAAAAGTCAGGGCGGTAAAGTTATAGGAATGCTAGGTTTTTCTGGTGGGGAATTAAGAAACATATGTGATTATTCTATACTGGTTCCAACTGAGCCTGGGGAATATGGTCCAGTTGAAGATATGCATTTAATGGTAAATCATTTGTTAGCACACTGGTTCCAAAATATTTTGAAATGAAAATATTAATTGCTCCTTCTACATTTGGAGAATTTAGTGACCAACCTTTTCGTCTTTTAAAAGAGAATGGTTTTGATATTATTCAAAACCCCTATGGAAGAAAACTTACCCAGTCTGAATTATTTTCTCTTTTAGAGGGGGTCTCTGGTGTCATAGCTGGTCTTGAAGAATATGATGAGCATATTTTATCTAAAACCAAATTACGAATAATTTCAAGATGTGGCTCAGGCCTTTCTAATATTGATATTCAGCTTGCAGAAAAATTTGGTATAAATGTATATAACACACCAAATGGTCCAACACAGTCTGTTGCTGAATTAACAGTAGGTTGCCTAATTACCTTGGTTAGAGATATTCACCGACTCAATGATTTAATGCATAAAAATAAATGGGAAAAGGCTACAGGTCGTCTAATTAAAAATATGAATATATTATTAATTGGTTATGGAAGAATTGGGAAAAAAGTTGCAAGTATATTAGAAAATATTGGAGCAAATATTTTTGTTTATGATCCATTTTTATCCGATAATATTATTCCAGAAAATTATAATAGAGTACAACTTTCTGAGGGATTAAAGGTTGCTGATGTTATCTCGCTTCATAGTAGTGGTGAAGATTTAATACTAGGTGATGCAGAATTCAAAATAATGAAGAGAGATGTTTTCATATTAAATGTAGCAAGAGGAGGGCTGATTGATGAGAATGCTCTAGAAAAAAACTTGCAATCTGGAAAAATTAAGGGAGCCTGGCTAGATACTTTTAATAATGAACCTTATAATGGATCATTATCAGTTTATAAGCAAGTTATACTCACACCTCATATTGGTTCTTACACAGTTGAGGGAAGAAAAGTAATGGAGTATGAAAGTGTAGAAAACCTTCTAAAAGGTTTTGATAATTAACTTTTAATATTTCAGTAATAATTTCAATAAAATTACTGTTGTGCTCTTTTAAAATAACCTACCTCTGAATAGTATTTAAATTCAAATATGAAACGCGAATTTTCTTGGGATTTAATTAATTTATCAATTATCACTGTCATAGTTGTTAATTACTTTAACATTTATTGGCATTATTGGTTCGTAACCTTTTTAGGGGGAACTATAGTAAAATTATGGATTCCGCCTGCTTTATTATTGTCTCTTATCGGAATGAAAAATGTTATCCTAAATCAACAACCTTCTTTAAAAAAGGATAGAATTTTTCCAGTGAAAATTTTATGTTGTATATATATTGTTTTTGGCATTTTATCTTTAGTGGCACATGACGGAGGTTTATGGTATATAGGTAAATATTCTCTTTTTATGTTTATGCCAGTTGTAATATTTGGGATTATCATTGGTTATTGTAAGAGTAATGAATTGATTGAAAAAGTTTTACAAACTCTATTTATATGTGGTCTTTTAATTTCATTTCACACTGAATTTCTATACCTCTTTGGTATAGTAAATAATCAGTCTATAGGCGCGAGTATAGGAGGAATTGATGTCCAGGGTTCTGCAGATTTATTTCAATCAAATTTAGGTAATATTAATAGGCATACCATGCCAGGGTTAGGTATTAACACCTATGCTGCAATGCTCCCACCATTAGCTTTGATTGGTTTGTTTATGGGCTTTAAAAATAATGGATTTTTGAAATATTTTTTCTTCTTATCATTTCTATTTCTTTCTTATGCCATTTTAGCAACATTGTCTAGATCTGCATTTATTGCGTTGATTATAGGGCTATTGGTTTTTATCTGGTTCACGGATAAAAATAAGTACTTTTTATTTTTCATCGTTTGCAGTTCAGTTTTTATTATGGTTTTAAGTAATGCTGGTGTCTTATTACGCATAATTGGGCCCTTGTTGAGTTATGAATTTTTTGCTAATTCTGATTATTTAGCCTCTATTGCAATGGAGCATGGCTTAAGAACAAATGCAGATCCACATATAACTATTATAGACAAAAGTCTTTCTATCGCTCGAGAAAATCCAATTTTTGGTGCGGGTATGAATAAAATGTTATCTGTAAATGAACATAATCGCTATGTTGAAATATATGCAACAAATGGGCTATTGGGTATTATACCTTACGTCGCGATAATTATAGCTGTAGTTTTGATTACACGGAATGTCTTGATTGAAGAAATAAAGCAAAACTCTCAACAAAAAGAAATTGGAATAATTTTATTCTCTGGAGTAATTGCATTTACCTTTTATATGAACTCAGCACCTTCTGAGTTTTATTTTTATTGGATATGGTTTGGTCTCTCCATAGCTTGGGCAAGAAATTGCGATAAGAATAGAAGATATTTTGAAAAATCTCTCAAAATAGTTAGTAACCCATAATCAAAAATTGAATCTTCATTTTTATAAATAAACAAGGAACTTTTAATGCAAGATATATCACTAGTAATATCAGAAATAGCAGATCATTTTGGAGAAAAAGCAAAAGAAAACCTGATATATAAATGTTTTGGTAAGCATTCACACCTACAAAAACAAAAGCGTTTAATAGTTACCATGATAAAAAATATTCAAAAATCTCTTGGCAGGCATTCGGATTATTTTCTATATACTTATTGCATAAAATATTTCCAAGCTTAAGATCAAATATTTATTGTATAGCAAAAATATAACAATTCTTCTAATTAAGTTTAGCTAATTATTATGCAACGTTTGGTTACGGTTCTAATGGCAGTGTATAATGGAGGACCATTTTTAAAGTCTGCCTTAGAAAGTATCTTGAAACAAACCTATTCTGATTTTGATTTTTTAATCATAGATGACGCATCTAATGATAATACCGTTCAAATAATAAATTCATATAAAGACCAAAGAATTAAATTGATATCCTTAAATAAAAATATTGGCCAAACAGCAGCACTCAATTATGGACTTGAACAAATATCTACCAAATGGGTAGCAAGAATGGATGCTGATGATTATTCAGATCCACGTCGAATTGAGGAACAAATAAAAGTAATCAATAATGACACATCTATTTGCTGTGTAGGGACAAATGCGTGGATTTTTCATGCAAATCCAAATAAAACAGCTGATTATATAAAAAAACCTGCTAACGATGATGAAATAAAAAATTATCTGCTTCATGGACATCCAATTATCCATGCTTCAATTTTGATTAGATTAGATATTTTGAAAAAAATAGGCCAGTTTAATGAAGAATACAAAATTGCAGCTGATTTAGATTTATACGATAGGCTTTTAAGCTCATCAAGAAAATTCATTAATATTCAGAAGCCATTGTATGGTATACGGCGTCATACCAATCAGAGTGCAAGGTCGTTAATTGCTGTAGATGAGACTCTTGATATTTTTTATAAAAGACTAAAAAATAGTGGATTTTCAAAAATCGAAAAAAATATAATTCATAAGAGGATAATGTTCTTTCACTTACTTCGCGTAAAGTATATTTTTAAAGATAAAAAATTTAATGGAAGTATATTCTTTGAAATTTTTATTTCCTTTAAACTTTTTTGTTTTTACTTCATAAAATATTTTTATTTTAAAGTAATTCAAGTATTTCAGGTTGGTAAAATTTGAATTAGTAATGACAAAAAATAAAATTAATATTGCGTTTGTCACTCATGGCGAAAGAAATACTGGTGGAGGAGAACATAATTGGGAATTAATGATTTCTAAATTAAATAAAACTCTATTTAATCCAATTGTTTTTGTGAAAAATCAAAATTTTCTTGTTAAAAATCTCAAAAAAAATAATATTACAATTAAGTCAATTGATATTGATGACAGGATTAGCTCATTGTTTAGAGACCAAGTACGTTTTAATCCAATTTCAGCTATAAAGTATGTATATTTTTTATCACTTTCTTCTTGGAAACTATTTCATCTACTTAAACTACATCAAATTAAAATACTGCATGTTCATGATAACCTCTCAAAATTAATCGGTATCCCTGCTGCAAAATTTTCAGGAGTGAAAATTATGACTCATTGCCGTGATCAATTGGGTAATGAATTGATTGAAAAAATTTTGCTTAATGTTCAAAAAATATTTATGGATAGAGTTGTTTGTGTTTCAAAATTTGTAGGTAGTCGGTTTTCTTCCAATGATGTGCTGCCTAAAAATATTTCAGTTGTCTATAATGGTATTGATTTGGAAAAATGGGATCCAAAAACATTGGTAAATAGCACCAACAGTAATATAAATAGGGATGATATTGTAATGATTGGCATAGTTGCTTTATTAGATAAAGTGAAAGGCCATGTTCATCTTTTAGAGGCAATAAAAATTCTTAAAGAACGAGGTGTTAAAAATTTATTTTGTAAAATAATAGGTAATGGTAGAGAAGAAAAGTTTCTTCAGGAATGGGTAAAACAAAACAAAATTGAAAAATATATTAGTTTTGAAGGTTTTTTACCCTATCCAGAGGTCAAGAATTCGATACATAAATTAGATATATTAATAATCCCTTCTCTAAGAGAAGCCCTTCCAGGTGTGGCAATGCAAGGAATGGCGATGAAAAAACCTATTATTGCATCTAATGTAGGTGGTTTACCAGAGCTTATTGATGATGGAAATACTGGTATTTTAGTTCCATCAGCTAATCCTGGTAAGCTAGCCGATGCTATAAAATATTTGATTGATAATCCAAATTTAAGGGAAAAAATGGGCCTGGTTGGGAATAATAGAGTTAGAAGATTATTTGATATTAATAAAAATTTAAGGATTACTGAAAAAATCATTCATAGTCTTGCTTACAGTTAATTCTCTTAAAAGAAAAAAACTAAGATTGTTAAAAATAAATTCTTCATTAATAGTATTATCATTTAATATGGCAATTTTTTATCAACAGAATAAAAAAGCATAATAATGATTTTATCATTTATAATCACATATGCGTAGATCATTCTATACTTATTTTATAGGGATATAATTCTAATGTGTGGCATAGTAGGTATAGTTGGTTCAGAAAATCATAAAATAATAGAAAAAATGTGCAATGCATTGAAACATCGTGGTCCTGATAGCGAAGGCTTTTACTTTGGTGAGAATGTTAACCTTGGAATGCGAAGACTAAAGATTATCGATCTGGAAAATGGTGATCAGCCCATGTTCAATAAGGATAAATCTATAGTGACAGTTTTTAATGGTGAGATTTATAACTATGAAGAATTAAGAATTAACCTGATTGATTCTGGTATTTCTTTAAAAACTCAATCTGATACTGAAACGATTGCATTCCTTTATGAAAAATATGGATATGATTTTTTAAATAAGCTACGTGGAATGTTTGGAATAGCTATCTGGGATAAGAAGAAACAACGGCTCGTTCTTGCAAGGGATAGGTTAGGTATAAAACCACTATATTATTACTTTAATAATGGTAGGTTGATATTTTCATCTGAGATCAAAGCTATTCTTACCAATCCAAATATATCTAAAGAAATCAACCTTAATGCATTACATCATTATTTAACTTTTGGCTATATCCCTGCTCCACTTTCAATTTTTAAGAATATTTATAAAATTTTGCCAGGACATTTCCTCGTTTTTCAAGAAAAAAAAATAGAGTTAAAAAGATATTGGGACATTAATAATAATTTTGATTTCAGAGACTTTCAAGATCAGAAAGTGGTTGAAGAGAAATTAATGGATTTAATTAATGAATCAATCAAATTGCATATGATTAGTGACGTCACAGTTGGTGCATTTTTAAGTGGGGGCTTAGATTCATGCTCAATAGTTGCTCTTGCGTCTAAGTTTTCAACAAAACCTATAAAAACTTTCTCTATTGGTTTTGATGACAAATATTTAAATGAACTTGAGAATGCAAAATTATTAGCGAATATGTATCAAACTGATCATAGTGAATTTATAGTTGCACCAACTGATATAGATGTTCTAGAAGATATTATGTATTCTCATGACGAACCTTTTGCAGATTCTTCAGCCATACCAACATATTTTGTTTCAAAATTTGCAAGTGAAAATGTCAAGGTCGTCCTCTCTGGAGATGGTGGGGATGAGATTTTCGCAGGATATGGTAATTATAAAGCAGATAAGATTGCAAAATTATTAAATAAGATACCAATCATATCAAATAAAAACTTTTTATCCTTTATTTCAAATATATTAAATGTGGATAATAATCTTCGAGGTTTTAATAATCAAATAAGGAAGATTGCTAAGATTTTATCTTTTGAACCTAGTATCGGTCATGTTTTTTGGCTAAGTATATTTAATCAGGAGGAAAAAAAAACAATTATACCAAAGTGAAAAATTAAACGAACTCAACACAATTGACTCTTTAGATTTTTTCAGAGATTATTTTCAAAATTTTAAAAGTGATGATTTTATAAATGATTGTATCAATGTAGATATTAAAACAATCTTACCAGATGATTATTTAACAAAAGTTGATAGGGCAAGTATGGCTAATTCATTAGAGGTCAGAGTTCCACTATTGGATCATAAACTAGTTGAATTTTGTACTGCTATACCCAGTAAAATGAAGCTAAAAGGTCTCACTACAAAAAAGTTGCTGAAAAATATTATAAAAAAGGATATCCCCAAGGAGATTCTTTTTGGTAGGAAGAAAGGATTTTCAGTACCATTAAATCGATGGTTCAGACAAGATTTTAGTACACTTTTAGAAAAATATTTATCTCCTGATAGAATAAAAAGAAATGGTTATTTTAATAGTACTTACATTGAGAATCTAAAGACAGAGCACTCTTCTGGCTTAAAAGATAATAGTAAACTTTTGTGGACTCTTGTTGCTTTTGAGATATGGCAAAAAAGATACTTAGATACATAGAAAATTCTAATAAAATCAAAGTTAAATAACTGGACATAGAATAGTATTGACGCTTTTTCAAAGCTTTAAAGTTTTATCTAATTTATCATAATTAATGGTTTTGATTTACATCCGTTCTTAATTAAAAATATGCAAGAATCTCAATCAAAAAAGAATATTGCATTTTTAACTCATGGTTATAGAAATATCGGTGGAGGAGAATATTTTCTGTTTCACATAATCACTAAAATTGATCGAAGTTTATTCAATCCTATTGTTTTTCATTCTAATCGTAATAAGATTATAGAAAATATTGAAAATAAAGATATTCGCACGGTTAATATAAATATTGATAGTAGCATTACTTCTATTTTCAGAGATGAAGTACAATTTGGACCATTTTCCCTGATTAAGTATGTAATTTTACTTATTAAAGCGTGTCTCTCTCTAAATAAAGAACTTATTCAAAATAAGATCTCAATTCTTTATGCGCATGATAATCTATCTAAGATAATCACTATTTTTTGTGGGAAAATGACCAAAACTAAGATTGTAACTATATGTCATGATGAATTGGGTGGAGCATTTATTGATAGGTTTTTATTATTTGTTCAGCGCTATTTTTTTGATAGAGTGATTTGTGTATCAAACTGCGTTGGGAAAACTTTTTCGAAAAAAAATAAAATGCCAGATCACATATCTGTTATTTATGGGGGTATTCAACCGAATAAATGGAAAGGTGAAAATAATAGATATTCAGAAAATGATACTAAAATACACAAAAAAGAAATCGTAAGAATAGCAATAATTGCTGTTTTTGATGAGGTTAAAGGTCATAAGTATCTTTTTGAGGCCATTCAATTAATGGTGAATAATGGAATGAAGAATTTTCAATGCTTTGTTGTTGGTGAAGGTCGGGAGGGAAGCAAACTAAGAGAATGGGTTATAAAAAACAAACTTGAAAAATATATTATTTTCAAAGGCTATATACCACAGCCTGTAGAATTTTTGAGTTCTATAGATATTTCGATTGTGCCCTCTCTTAAAGAATCTTTTGGTATGTCAGCTATTGAAGCAATGTCTATGGAAATTCCAGTCATCGCTTCAAGTATAGGCGGACTTACTGAGGTCGTTGAGCATCAAAAAACTGGGATATTAGTCCCTCCTTCTAATCCAGGAGCCTTAGCAAATGCTATATCTCATCTGATCAATAACCCTGACCTAAGATATAAAATGGGTAAAAGAGGCAGAAAGAGGGTTTTGAAAAATTTTGATATTGAAAAGAATATTCCGTTATTTGCGGACTTGATTTATACAATCAAATAGATCTAGTCATAATAAAATTTATATTATAATTTTAGAAATGAATATATATGTTTTAGAGCCACCTGCTACTTCCAAAAATGGGGTGCAACGTATCTATGGTGGCAATGGTACGAACAAAAGTGATTTTCGTAAAGCTCCTATTGATGTTCTATGGATGTCAGGTTATTTACGAAAAAATGGTTTTGATAATATTTTTCATGATTCCAATAACTCTAGGGAAACTTTTGAAGACCTTCAAAATCACTTTAAGGTGAATGAACCAGATGTTATCTTTTTTTCTACATCAACTTGTACAATATACTCTGATGTAAGAGTTGCCGAAATAGCAAAAAGTATTAACCCCAATTGCATTTGTGTAGCATTTGGAACTCATGTCATGGAATTAACAAACGAAACTTTAGATGAATCTCCTCAAGTAGATATTGGTATATACTCTAATGAATGGGAGCTGGTAGCTCTGGATATTGTTAAAAACTATGAAGATATTAGTAAGGCAAAGGGAATAGTATACCGAGATGAAAAGGGTTCGCTAGTCAGGAGTCTTCCACACCCACCCCTTGTGAACTATGATGATTTAGGATTTCCTGCACACGATAAATTGGACCAAAGCCTTTATGCAGATCCAACAATGAGGCGTTCTCCAAAAACAATGGTACAGTTTAGTAGGTCTTGTATTGCAAAGTGTAGCTTCTGCTGTCAACCAGCCTTTTTTGGTAATGTTATGAATCGCAGTGTTGATAGTATCATCGAAGAGCTTAAATGGGTTAAAGAACTTGGGTTTAAAGAAGTTTTTATTAATGATGCAACATTTACTTATGATCATGATTGGAATAAAAAAATTTTTCAAAGGATGATAGATGAGCGTATTGATATTTCATGGTGGTGCACAACAAGAGCCCACTGTCTTAATGAAGAAATACTAGACTTAATGAAGCGAGCGGGCTGCCATACAATAGGTGTAGGATTTGAAAGTGCTGATGATCAAGTCTTGAAGAATATAAAAAAAGGTGTGAGGTTGGACTACATTAAAGATGCCGTCAATATGACTAGAAAAGCAGATATTGATATTTTACTTTTTTGTGTTGTAGGGTTTTTGGGAGAGACAAAAACTTCTATGTATGAGACTATTGATTTTCTTAAAACCTTAAATGCCTCATTCATAACACTCGGAACTGCTGTCCCTGCTCCAGGAACAGGTTTTTATAAGCAAATAAAAGATAAAGGCTATTTAGCACACTATAATTGGGAGTTATACGATCCCTTGAAAATTCCACCTTTCAATTATCCAGATTTAACTGCGGAAGAAATATATGATGCAGCAGCATACGGCTTGAGAAAATTTTATCTGCGCCCATCCTATATTTATGACAGGATAAAGTCAGTTGAAAGTCCAGCACAATTTTTTAGATACGTAAAAAATTTTGGTGGATTCATGAAGCGATACATTAGACCAAATCAGGCGGCATAAATATGAAGGCTTTTTTCTTAAATCCACCATTTAAAGTTGAATATGGAAAGTTTTCAAGAACCTCTAGAAGTCCTGCTGTAACAAAAAGTGGTACTGTCTATTATCCTATATGGCTAGCCTATGCGGCCGGCAATTGTGAAAAAGCAGGACATGAAATAAAACTTTTTGATTCCTGCTCAGGAAGAGTAAATCTGGATGACACTCTTAGCATTATCAATGAATTTCAGCCGACATTTGTTGTGTTAGATACCTCCACTCCAAGTATAATAAATGATCTTTCTGTAGCAAAATCTATTAAAGATTCGCTAGGACAAAATGTAATTACCTGCCTTATGGGTACCCATCCGTCATCGCTACCTGATGAGACACTAGGCATGGAAAAAAGTCTTGATATAATTATACGAGGTGAAGCTGATCAGACTGTAGTTGAAATTGCAAATGCGTTAGATGGTTTACTTCCTGTTGAATTATCCAATGATAATAAAAAAGATATTTTCTCAAAAATAAAGGGAATCTCTTTTCAAATTGATAGTGAGATTTTTCACAATGAAAAAGCACCACAAATTCAAGATCTTGATTCATTACCCTTTGTCAGCGAGGTTTATAATAACCATCTTATTGTTGAGGATTACTTTTTTGGTGCATGTGATTATCCAGAAGTGATGATAATGAGTGCTAGAGGATGTACAGATAGATGTACATTTTGTGTATATCCATATGCTATACATGACTTAAAATATAGAATGAGATCAGCTACAAATATTGTTGATGAATTTGAGTGGATAGAAAAAA
>MDTB01062541.1_pt1 | contig 11657 bp, 7 predicted proteins | sample 811161 | NCBI WGS metagenome assembly MDTB01 (sample SAMN05326650, study PRJNA326480) | marine metagenome | isolation source: seawater | place: Mediterranean Sea | collected 2009
GAAAGTGGATACTACTCCAGTCAGGTGTTTGATAATTCTTATTCAGCTGAGAACGGTTCTCGAATTGGTTGGGTTGGAGTTGATATGATTGGATCGGATGGATCCGCCCGTTTCACCAGTGTATCTGCTCGAGGAATCGTCAAACCTGGGGATGGTGCGATGTTTGGAGGATTTGAGATTTTAGGTGATACCAGCGAAACACGCAAAATTTTCATCCGTGGTCGTGGTCCGAGTTTTACCGGGCTTCTGGACGGATTGCTGTCCGACCCTCAGTTTCAATTGTTTAAGTTTACAGATGAGGCCAGAACGATAAGCGAACTCGTTAAGATGTCGGACAATTATATTGATGAATCGAACGCAGCGGAAATTGCATCGAAAGCCACATCGATCTTGGGCATTGACTTGGATGAAAAGGAACCTGGTGTGATTGTAGATTTGTCACCAGGATATTATACCATTCAGTTCGAATCAGTTGATGGTGCAAGCGGTGTTGGATGGATTGGTATTGATGATATCACTGAGTAAAAAGTAATTTAAACCATTTAATGCCCCGAATTTTTGGGACTTCTAAAATCTATCCCATTGCCACCAGCAACTAGGATGTTTTCTCACTTGAGCATCAAGGGGAGCAAATAGTTTTTCCATAGCTTTCTTGTCGTTTAATCCATAAATATCTATGGGGTTAAAAATCTGAGCCTCAACTTTATAGCCTGATTGAAAGGAAAAGTATGGAACTACTTTAGCTCCGCATTTACGAGCAATTCGAGCTATTCCAGAAGGCACTCTAATCTTAGAGTCGATAAAAGGAACTTCCACGGACGCAGTATTTTTACTCGAAGGCAAATCTATCAGCATAACCAAGAAAGCCCCTTCCTGTCTCATCAAATATTTAAAAAATGTTTTATTGATTCTTCCTGAATGAAAAAAAGGACCTTTCATATTTTTTTGCATATAGAAAAGTTTTTTTGAGAGAAATTTTTCTTCCGTAGCTGAGAAATCTTTCGGGTTTGCTGAAAGGCAGGCTAATTCAATACCGCTTAACCCAATTGAAATGAGTGGCAATACTAACCTTCCAAAATGTCCGGTGTAGAGAATAACTGGTTGCTTTTCAAATTGAAGCTTTTCAAGAATCTCTAATCCTTTAATGGATACTACATCATTGATATTATTTTGGTTAAGCTTTCCTAAAATACGGCTATCAAATTTCTCAAAAAAAAGCATTTTTTGAACTTCTTCATAAATCATTCTCTTCGATTTTTGAGAATTTAAATTCCAATAACTATACGATAATTTAGAATATTTAAATTTGCAATCTAAACGCGTGTAATTGTTGTATATTAAATCAAGAATCCTATATGATACATTTAGAGGGAATCGAGTAAAAGCTTTCGACATAAATTCATGTACTGTTTCCATGAATATGATAATTGAAATTAATAAAAATTTAAATTTTTCTTAGTTTATAATTAATCTCTGTATCATATTACTCGAAATAAATTATTTCTCTAGATACTGTAAAAGTAATAAGTTTACTGATACTTACCAAGATATGCTTGTTGTGTCTAAGAATTAACATTTTTAAACTGTAAAAACTGCATTTATTATTTCTTTTTTAACACTGCAATAATCTCAGTATCATTACCTTCGAAAAGAAGAACATCGAATGGTTCGTCAAGGTATTTGTTTGTGGATTCAATAAATTCCTGAAATCCATTGTAATTCCAAACATGAAAATGAATGCTGTAGTTCATAAACATTAACTTCTTTTTAGTTTCAAATGCTTCTCCAGCATCTTCTATATCACAAACATATTTTACCCACTCTTCATAATGTTTTTCTCTCGATTCGATACCATCACCATTTTGATCATCATGAATTAAGTGCTCAAATGGAGTAAGCTTTCTCTTATTGTCAAAAGAATGAATTTTGTCAGGCACGGCATAATAAATTATACCATTTCTTTTTATGTGCTTTAGATGATGTCTAATTGTACCTATTGGGTTCTCACAGTGCTCAAGCATATGATTCGCAACAATAAAGTCTAAACTGTCAGATTGAATGGTACTTAACTTCTCACCATCATCGATTATATCCACTTCTACAATATCGCAGTTTGAAAGTTCTGGATAGTGAATTCTCAATTCTGAATTTGATAGTCTATCAACATACTTAACACTAGCATTAGTTGGTAACTTTAACGGATGATGTAGGGCACCTATTTCAATGCCCTCACCTTTTAAAAATCTTTTAGCGATAACAGATCGTTTATTTATAATTTCTGCTGGTATACTTGTCATTTTTTGAATGATTATTGACCTAAAGTAGCTTTTTTTATTTGAGAAAGTAAATTCAAATCATTTTCAAATCTCCCCATAATCATTTCTAAAGAGAATTCAGTTTTACCAAAGCATTTAATCCGATAAGCGATAAATCTACTTAATAGATCACTTGAATATGAATTGTCTTTAACTAGCTTGACCAATGAAGCAAAGTCGTATCCTTGATCATTTGGCATGAGATGATAACCTATTGGAATGTAAGTTGGCACCAATATGTACTTACTAGATATCCCAGCACAAATTTCAACAGCAGATGAGAATGGTACAGTTCTATATCCCGAAAATACTCCATATTTAAGCGAGTATGTTGTTGCTAATAATTGATCAGTAATGGAAGACAAAACATTATATCCGTGAGTAGTTTCGATTTCAGATGTAGTTAAACCAGAAACCGTCGATTGGTCGTTTTGAGGAAACCACATGTAAGCAGCATCTTGTGCTATAAAGTTTAGTTCGTATTTCGTGTTCTTGTCAGGATTAATCACAAAATCTACATTTACTTTGCTCGAACCGAATTTAATCGAAAATATAATATCTAGTTCGAAAGGGAATTCCTTTTTTTCATAGACATAACCAAATTCAGGTTTGTGATAGTATTTTATTGAAAATGTATCGTTAGAATAAACAACTTTTTTTTCCCATTTTAATTCGTTTAAATAAATCACCCCACTCTCCCTGCCCGAGTAGTAGGATAAAACCCAGTCAGGCTCACAAAAATACTCGACTTCCCATTTACTAAATTTTTCTGGTTTAAAAGGAAGGTCCTTGTAATTAAAACCTCTAAAATTAGGTAACATAGACTCCAAAATCTCATCATTTTTGTAGATTGTTAGTACTATGCCTGAATGATTATCGATGAAGTGTGTCGCGTTTGAACCCTGATCCCAAGTGGTAAAGGCATCATTAACCATTTTTTCTATATCACTAACATTCCTAAACAAAGTATGTTCGAGATCAAAATAGGTCTCTTCAACAGAAACAATGGAACTGAATAACAGCCATCGATTTAGGGAGCTTGAAAAAATATAGGGATAAACTGTTTTTCCTGTGTATATCCACTTCAGATCAGTATCATAAATCCACTGGTTTTGAGAAACTTCATCAGTTGTAAATTGCCATAAATGAATAGGGTGGAAAATCCAGCCATTTTTAAAGTTATAATATTGGCCGAACCAATCATTTTCCTCCCATTTAGGCTTCTCATTCAGCGCACTAACCTCACCAAAATAAATCAGTATTCCAAAAAGAAAAAAAATAGCTTTGAGCATATCTTGAGTATCAATTATTATATGACCACTCTAAAAGCATTATAATTGAATATAGTAGTCTTACTCTTTCAACTCCTATGAAAAGACAGTCATCAATTATTTTAATTAATGAAGATTCATCCAGAAAACTACAATTGATATGCTCCACATATTTTTTTGAGCCTCCAAAATCCCTAAGATAATTAGAAAGCCAATCCTGCATCGGGAGAATAAATCCCTGCTTTTTTCTTTTGGAAATATTCATTGGAAGATACTTTTCACCAATATCACGCAATGCTTTTTTGTCCCGAATACCGTCAAGTTTTGTGGTCGTCGGAAGAGCAATTGCATATTCAGCAAGATTCTTCATCAGAAATGGACATCTACCTTCTATACTGTGTAGCATCGTCATTCTATCCAACTTTGTTAACAAATTACTAGGTAGCCAAGTAAGCATATCCGCGATCGAAGCTTTCCTTAAGGGGTCATCAACATGGTTCACATTAGCTAGAAAGCTTTCTTCCCAACAATCATTTTTTACGTTTTCATTAAAGCGATAGCCTGAAAGACTTTCCCACATACTCATGTCACTAACTAAAGGAAAGCCAGAAGGAGTTTTAAGCGAGACAGGATCCAAGAGTTGCGAGTAAGAAGTTATTGATTCCTTTGAAAATAATTTGCGAAACAAATTCTTACTACCCAACTGACCTCGATAATAATCATAACCCCCAAATATTTCATCTGCTCCTTCTCCAGTAAGTACAACTTTAACAAAGCTCCTTGCCGATCGACTCAACTGAGAGGTTGGAAGGGCAGCTGGATCTCCTAATGGCTCATCAATTCTTTGGGCTACAAAAGATAATTGTTCCCTAAAATCATCTTCTTTGAAACTTACAGTGTGGTGCTTAACACCACAATTTTGGGCTACCTCTCTTGCGTAAAAGCTTTCGTCATATTGATTAGAGTCGAACCCAATGGAAAAAGTTTCAATTTTGGAGAAGTTTCTAGCTGCAAATGAGGTAATAATCGAACTATCAAGACCACCAGAAAGAAATATACCAACTGGAACATCTCCCATAAGCCTTGAACGAACAGCGTATTCAACCAAGTCATCCAACTTATCTATTTCAAAAGAATTTTCTGCTTTGGTTGGTATTTCATAATAGATAAGTTTATTAAAAGAAAAATTTTTTAAATTAAGTTCTGCACGTTCACCTGGTAATAATTTTTCATAACCCCTCCAGATTGATCTATTCCCTGGGATGTAATGCAAAGCAAGATATCTTCTCAAACTCAAAAAGTCGATGTTAGGCGATAAATTATTTGCCTTTAGTAGTGCACGCAGATCAGAGGCAAACGAAAAGGATTGGTTGCTTTTATTAATGTATAGTGGTTTTTCACCAAAACGATCACGTGCAAGATGAACAACGAATGAAATGTTGTCCACAATAGCGAAAGCAAACATGCCTTCGATTTTGTCTAAAAGGCGATCAATTCCCCACTCTTCGTATCCATGAAGAATCACTTCAGTATCAGAAACGGTTTTAAATTTATAACCCTTAGCGACTAGTTGGGATCGTAAATCCTTGTGGTTATATATTTCACCGTTGTGCACCACAAAAATTTTCTCTCTTTCATTTACTTGAGGTTGCCCACCGTTAAGCAAATCAACAATTGCTAAACGTTGCATTCCAATAGCCCAAAAATCTGCAATATATTTCCCCTGATCATCGGGCCCACGGGATCTCATTGTATCAAGCATATGGGTGATTCTCGTGCGGAGATTCAATTCTCCTTTCAAGTCAAAGATTCCTGCAATTCCGCACATTTTATGGAAAGTTAAAAATTTATCTCATAGATGCAGTTTCAAGAAAAATATCTTTATATTGATTAAGCATCATATCATAGGAAGTTTTCGTTTTAAGAACTAATTTAGAAGCATGTGCAAGTGAGTCTCTCAATTTTTTGTCAGACAAAATTAGTAAAAGTTTATCTCGCAAATCCAAAATGTCTCCAGGAATATAAAACACTGCATTGGTGTTCTCTATGACCTGCTCAGGAATTCCAAAAACGGGAGTTGTAAGTATAGGCAAAGAGTGATGCATGGCTTCCAAAATTACTCTTGGATAGCTTTCTCCGTATGATGCACTAACATAAAGGTAAGAGGTCTCATACCAAGATTTTATACCTGACATACTTCCAACCATGAGTACTTTATTTTTAATTTTTGCATTAGAGGAAACCTTTTTTTCCATAACTTTAGCGTACTCATTATTTTTTTCTCCTACAAAAACAAGAGTTGTTGTTTTAAGCAGCTGAACAGGCAGTTGTTCAAATGCCTTCAGAAGATCCAGCTGTCCTTTCCTTTTGCAAATCGTACCCACACAAAGAATGATTTTCTGATCCTTTAATACTTTAGGCAAATCTTCTTTTAGCAAACATCCTTCCATGGATGAAAAATTTATGCCATTGTTAATTACTGTAAAATTTCCAGTGGTGTTCAAATGTTTATAAATTCTGGAAGTAGATTCTGATACGAATACAATTCTATAGGGATACTTAAAGCAATCATACCCTATCTGAGCAATCTTTGGACTAAGCCCTTGAAAGATTTGGTTAAGAGTTAGACTCTCACGAATGTTCCATAATGAAGGAATTTTATATTGATTTGCAAGATATATGGCAAAAAATGTATCGATTGTATTGGCATAAAGAAGATCATATTCGATCATGCCTACTTTTTCGGACCAAGTTCTCGAATTACTAAGAAACTCATTTTCTGCAATATTTTTAACATCAAAAGGAACGGTTTTTACAACAATTCCCATTTTTTCATATTCAGTAGCAAGAGAACCTTCACCCATAGATATTACTGTAATATTAAGGTCCAATTTGTTATGTAGTCCACTTAGCATTTCAAACATACTTATAGGTGCACCCTCGAAATTTAGATTGTGAGTAACCGCAAGTACTCTAAGAGGTTTTTTAACTGGATAAGGAATCCTTCTTGGTGACACCTCAAAATTATGATTTCCCAAGGATAGATTAGGATTGTAGAAGGAGTCTTTGAAATCACGATACTTTATTTTGAAGGCGGCTAATTCTGATAAATTGTCAGTAAATCCTCTCGAGGATCCTTCGTGATGATATAGCATTGCATCAGGAGAATATACGCATCGCTTTCCTGAAGAAATTAAACGGTAACAGAAGTCTATATCGTTGTAAGCAACTGCAAATTCTTGTTGATCAAAACCACCTAACTCAAGAAATAGCTTTCGCGTCGTAAGCATACAAGCAGCAGTAACCGCTGAATAATTCCTTGGTGCTCGCAAATAATTCAAATAACCCGCATTTTCACGAGGTTGGTTTCGAAAAGCGGTGCCCGGAAAACCAGAAGCAAGTCCATGAATCACGCCTGCATGTTGTACCTGATTGTTAGGAAAAAGTAGTTTTGCACCAACACAACCAACTCCTTCGATTTGAAGAAATCCTACCATCTGAGTTAACCAGCGGGGGTTTATTACCTCAGTGTCATCGTTTAGAAGAAGAACATATTTAGTTTTGGCAGATTTGACTCCTTCATTAACTATGTAGGAAAAGTTAAATGATTTGTTTTCAAAAGACACTTTTTTAACCTCGTACTCCAAACTGCCCAAGTGATCACAAGACTCTATATCATCGCTATCGTTATCAAGTACTAGAATTCTATAATTTTCATAAGTTGTGCATTTTAATGAATTCAGACACTTTTGAAGAAGTCTTTTATTGTTACGGGTTGGTATGAGAATGGTAACCTCAGGTCCTTTATCTGGAAAAAGTATCTGAAAGATTCCGAGTTTTTCGTTTTGTGCCCAAATAGGGTGTCTAACGTCCCCTGTTATGGATCGCCTAGATAATGCTTCAGACAAAGCTTTTAAACCAGATTTGAAGGCTTTTGGCTTTGCGTCTCCGCTTGCAGCTGTAGATCCTGACGATACCCTCCAATGATAAAGAATTTTGGGAATGTGTGAGATCCTAGAAGTAATTTCGCACAACCGTAGAATATAATCATAGTCCTGAGAACCTTCAAATTCCTCTCTAAAATGTCCGATTCTTTTGCTTACTTCAGAACGCACAACCTTCATATGACTAATATAGCAATAAGAAAGTAATAATTCCGGAGACCAATCTGGTTTAAATTGTGGAGAAAATCGATTACCCTCAGTGTCAATCTTATCGTCGTCAGAATAAATAAAATCAATATTTTGATTTTCGGAAATACATAGATTGAATTCTGATAATGCATTGTGTTCTATCAAATCATCATGATCGATAAAAACGAGGAATTCTCCCTTAGAAATTGAAATGGCCTCATTCGTTGCACAGGAGATTCCACCATTTGATTCTCTTATGACTACCTTGATTCTATCATCATTTTGAGGTAATAATTGTAAATACTCTATCAAGGAATTGTCTGTAGAGCCATCATCAACAATACAAAGCTCCCAATTTCTATAAGTCTGATTAAGAATACTAAAGATTGCCTGCTTTAGAAAATCAAGTTTGGTGTCGTAAACTGGCATAATGAAAGAGTATAATATTCCAGTTGATTTTTCTGAATCTAATAAAGAAAGCCGAGAGATTTGTTGAGATGTTAATTTATTGTAAAATAACCACTGATCATAATGGTCGAGATTCGGTGTGTGTCCAAAATGACTGGTATGCGACAAAGTTCCCTGTTTTAAATTCGTAACAAATATAAGCCTAGAACCAAGAAAAGATGATGTGCCATCTTCGCTCAAAAGGTATAATTTACAGTACTTAAAACCAACACTCGTTCGAAAACTACAGAAGAAAAGTATTTCATGATAATCGTTGGAATGAGTGGAAGTAATTGATGGAAATTCTATCGAACACCGAATAGTTCGTCTTCCTAACGAAAGATATAAACCCCTGATTTCTATATTTTGGGGTAGTGATATACTTCCTTTAATAAGACAGTTAGAACTAGAAAAAGCGAAAAATTGGATTGGGAGTTCAAAGCGGGTTCTGATGCTTGTGGGACTTGGAGAGCCAGCATCCTTAACTAGCTTCATATTTTCCCCAGATGAGGTGGCATCTGTTACAGTTGGTTTCTCTAATTTAAATAACTTACTCTCAAGTTCCTCAACATAGTCATAAGCTTTATCAAGCTTGTCTGTGAGAAGATGAATTTTTCTTTTTAGATCTTCATTTTTATGTAAGTATAGTAAGGATAAAGAAACTTTCTTGTAGTATGCATGTATGGCTTGAGATTTTTTTTTATCTAGAATTAAACTTCCTATTTCTATAGGTTGATCGAGTTCTTTTCTAAGACAAATAACTCCTAATCCATGTCCATAAGAAAATGAAAAATGGGAGTAAGTTAAACTTAATTCCTCCCATAACTTCCATACTCCGAAGTCAGTCTGCCTTTCATGTATATCGTGCAGTAGAATAATGCCATCTCTACTTAATTTCGGTAACCAATTGCAAAAATCATTTTTTGCATTTTCGTATGTATGGAAACCATCAATGTGAATCAAGTCTATGGAATGATCCGAAAATTGATGGACTGCTTCATCGAAGGTTTTACGGACAATGTAGGAAAAATCGGAAAATTGCTGTGTATTGCATTTCTCGAAATCATTGAAGACTTTTTCGGTATATTTTCCAGCATGAAAATCTCCTTGCCAATGGTCCACTGCGTAGCAAATCGTACTTAGTTTATTATTTTTAACTGACTGACAAAAAGCAAAATATGAATCACCTTTGTGAACACCTAGCTCAACAAAAACTTTAGGTTTCAGCTCTGCAATTAGCTCTTGTGCAAAAGGTCGATGAAGGTGCCAACTTGTAACATCTGAACTAATGAGTGGTTCAAGTAAATCAAACCCCATTTCTCCATCCTTTTTCATGACTTATTTTTGTGCAATTAGCATAGTGTCTTTCCACACTTCGCTTCCATCATCAAATTCAGAAGGATTCCACCTAGTATTTACTTCCAGTGGTTTCAAATTAGCGAATTTGCACATTGCTCTCATGCCATCTGGATAAAACCGCCAGCAGTCAACTGGATACTTATGCTCTGGACCTGATGAAGGTACAATGATACAACAATAAGAACCAAATTTCAAAACTCTTGCAATTTCAGTAAAAGCGAGCCAAAAAAACTCACAATGCTCAAGTGCTTGTCCAGAAATTACTATGTCAAAGGACTCGTTATTGATTTCCTTCCAAGAATAAGGGTCATCAACCACCAAATCAACATTGGGTCCATCCTGAAAATCCAAACCTGTATACTTGCAATTGTAGTCAGAAAATATCGATTTGTACGATCCATTTATTTCGAAACTACCAACATCCAAAACATTTTGAGTATGGGTTGAGTTAAATACATATTTTCTAGCAAAATATGACATTGTTTCATAAGAGCTCTTATGCATACATAAAAAATAACACTATTTAGTGCTTACGCAACGTAATGTCATCCATGGGTATCCCAACCAACCCAGTCGACCAACTTGTTGAAATTGAAGAGATTATAAGAGCATCATAAATCCAGTGGTGGACATCAAAATCTTCGTTTAAAGCGTCGGCAATCGCAACTGTAACGGAATAGTCACCACCAGCAAGAATTGGCATCCGGAAAGAGAATCTAGCATTGATACGATCTTTTTCTTTTAAATTTATAGGGTTTTCCTTGTACTTATCGTAAGTGTTTTCTGAAAATAAGTCTTGTCCTAATCGATTTCGAAAAATAAAACCCACAACCGGATGATTGATCTTTACATTAATCTTAATTGAAATTGAAAGTGTGACTCTCTCCCCCCCCCGAACATTAGTGATTATTTTATCGGTTTTTGAATCTTTCAAGCACACTTCCTCAACAATCGCACCTTTCCTTCCTAATCCTTTGGAACTGTCATTAAACCTGAAGGTATTAGAAAAATGTGTATCTTCTTTTTCGATTATCTCTTCAGATTTGCTACCATAAGATTCATTGACAGATTTGGTTTCTAACTTTTCAGATAAATCACCCGTCTGACCATGTACATAGGCAAGATAGGAATCGCAAACCTCTTTTGGGTCACCATATTCTCGTAATTCACCATTATGTAACCATAAGCATAGATCGCATAAGCTCTTTATGGCTGAGATGTCATGACTCACTAGAATCAATGTTCCAGTTTTCCTAAATTCCCTTATGAAACGCATACACTTTTGCATAAAGATTGCATCCCCTACAGCAAAAGCTTCATCGATAATTAAAATTTCAGGACTTATATTGGCGATTACAGAAAATGCCAAACGAAGTTGCATTCCACTGGAATATGAACTGACGGGTTGTTCGATGAAATCGCCAATGTCAGCAAATGAAACTATGTCCGAGTACCTTTCATCAATTTCATTCTTGGAAAGTCCATATATGGCAGCATTTAAATAGATATTTTCGCTGCCAGAAAATAGTGGGTTAAAGCCAGAACCTAATTCCAGCAAAGCACACAACCTTCCCTTTGTTAAAATATTCCCCGAACTCGGTTGTAAGGTTCCAGCAAGAATTTGTAAAAGTGTGCTTTTACCAGATCCATTTACACCAATGACTCCAAGACTTTGACCACATTTTAGACTGAAAGATACTTGTTTTAATGCAGTAAATTCGCTTTCAATTTGAACTGAGGACCTATTTTTATTTCTTAGAAGACTTAATAAAGTTTTAAATTCAAAAAGAAATTTTGATGATGGGTGAATTTTGTAGATTTTTGAAATCTTTGAGGCAACAACCGAATTGACAATAAAATCTTGGTTTTCACGTTTAGTGCTCAAAACTGGATGCCGCATTTCAGAGAATCCAATTAAATATAAAGTATAAAAGAAAAAAGATTTCTAGATACTTCCTGTAGCAAATTTTGTGCTTGGAAAACTAAACATTTCCATACAGGGGAACATTTAGGTAAATATGAATTAATTACTCGGTGATATCATCAATACCAATCCATCCAATACCGCTTGCACCATCAACTGATTCGAACTGAATGGTATAATATCCTGGTGACAAATCTACAATCACACC